>OGNC01000371.1_pt1 | contig 31532 bp, 25 predicted proteins | sample 1573311 | NCBI WGS metagenome assembly OGNC01 (sample SAMEA2581889, study PRJEB24529) | metagenome | biome: Human gut stool | place: China | collected 2011
AAACGCCTGCGCAGGTTCCGCAGTCGATGCACTTATCGGGATCGATCACATAGATATCTCCGGCAGAGATCGCCTCGACCGGGCATTCGTCGATACAAGTACCGCATGCAACGCACGCGTCGGTAATTTTGTAAGCCATTGTCTTATTGAATTTGTGTTAAGTGTCCGCAAATATAAAAACTTTATTTGATAATATCAAACCCCGTATAGGGAATCAGCGCTTCGGGAATGCGGATGCCTTCGGGCGTCTGGTTGTTTTCGAGCAGGGCGGCAACGATGCGCGGCAGGGCCAGCGAACTGCCGTTGAGCGTATGGGCGAGCCGGGTCTTCTTGTTCGCATCGCGGTAACGCAATTTCAGGCGGTTGGCCTGGAACGATTCGAAGTTCGAAACCGACGAAACCTCCAGCCAGCGCTGCTGTGCGGCCGAGAAGACTTCGAAGTCGAACGTGAGCGCCGAAGTGAAACTCATATCCCCGCCGCACAAACGCAGGATGCGGTAGGGCAGTTCGAGCTTTTGCACGATGCTTTCGACATGTTTGACCATTCCCTCGAGAGCTTCGTAAGAGGTTTCGGGATGGGCGATCTGCACGATCTCGACCTTGTCGAACTGGTGCAGGCGGTTGAGTCCGCGCACATCCTTGCCGTACGAGCCGGCTTCGCGGCGAAAACAGGGCGTATAGGCCGTCAGTTTGATCGGGAAGTCCGATTCGTTGATGATTACGTCGCGGTAGATGTTCGTTACCGGCACCTCTGCGGTCGGAATCAGGTAGAAGTTATCCACGGTGGCGTGGTACATCTGTCCCTCCTTGTCGGGCAGCTGACCCGTGCCGAAACCGGATGCCTCGTTGACCATCAGCGGGGGCATCACTTCGGTATAACCGGCCGATGTGTTGTTGTCGAGGAAAAAAGCGATCAGTGCGCGTTGCAATGCGGCGCCCTGGCCTTTGTAAACCGGAAATCCGGCTCCGGTCAGCTTGACGCCTAGTTCGAAGTCGATGATGTCGTATTTCGAAGCCAGCTCCCAGTGCGGCAATGCCCCGGCACCCAGTTCGGGAGTCTCTCCGCCGGTGCGGACGATCACGTTGTCTGCGGCGGTTTTGCCTTGCGGTACCGAGCTGTGCGGGAAGTTGGGCAGCGTGACGATAATTTCGTTCAGTTCACCCTCGGTTTGCTTCAGTTTCTCTTCGAGCTGCTTGGAGACCTCCTTCAGCGCGGCGGTCTTTTCTTTTGCAGCGGCGGCTTCGGCCTGCTTGCCGGCCTTGAAGAGCTGACCGATCTCTTTGGCGTTGGCGTTTTGCTGGGCCAGATTGGCATCCAACTCGGCCTGAAGCGCCTTGCGGGAGTCGTCCAGCTGCTCGATGCGGTCGAGTGCGGCGGCGGCATCCACCCCTTTCACGGCCAGACGTTCGAGCGCGAAGGCCCTGTCGTCTCTGATTTGCTTAAGTGTCAGCATATTGTTTGGATTTGTATATTTCCGTCGGGATTTTTTAGACAGCGAAGCAAAGATACTAATTTTTTATACCTTTGTCACTATGGATCGTAATTTTGTCCGCACGGCCACGGGGGCCGTAGCGGTTGCCGTAGCGGCATTTTGCCTGATGAGCGCATGCGTCGGAAGCGGGGCTTCCCGGCCTGCCGGTACAGAGGGAACTTCAACTCCGGTTTCCGCCTCGCCGGCTCCGGTATTGCTGGAATCGGTCGCCCCGGTGTTCGGTGCGAAGTTTGCCCAGGGAGAGCGCGTCCCGATCCGTTATACGCTTAGCAAAGGGATGACTGCCGACAGTGTGGTCCTGTCGGTGGGTAACCGGAGGATCGGTCCGGTAGCGCCCGAAGGATTTACGTACAATCTGGGCCCGAAATATCCGGTGGGAAGGGTGGTGTATCGGCTGACCGCCTATCGCGGCGGTGAGAGCCAGAGCCGCTCGGGTGAATTTACGGTGCTGGCCGCCTCGGCTCCGGCCCTTTACGGACACCGCGTGAAACGAATTTATCCGCACGACCGGACGGCCTACACCCAGGGATTGCTGTTCCATGACGGTTCCCTGTACGAGAGCACGGGCCTTGAAGGACAATCCACCCTGCGGCAGGTGGAACTCTCCGGCGGCCGCGTATTGCGAAGCCGTAACCTGTCCGACCTGTATTTCGGCGAAGGGCTCGCACTGTTGGACGGAAAACTCTACCAACTGACCTGGCAGAACAACAAAGCGTTGGTTTACGACCTGAATACGTTCGATAAAACGGGCGAGTTCGATTATGGCGGTGAAGGATGGGGGTTGGCTACCGACGGTGAGGTGCTTTACATGAGCGACGGGACGGAAAAAATACGCGTGCTCGATCCGGCCACGTTCCGTCCGCTGCGCACCATAGAGGTCTATACCGACCGGAATAAAGTGATGTACGTCAATGAAATGGAGTGGGTTCGCGGTGAATTGTGGGCCAACGTATATACTTCCGATAACGTTATTCGTATCGATCCGCAAAGCGGGGCGGTATTGGGGGTGATCGACCTGGGCGGCCTGCTGTCGCCGGCCGATATCGATGCGACGACCGATGTGCTCAACGGCATTGCGTTCGATCCTGCTACCGGACGCATTTTTGTCACCGGTAAGAACTGGAACAAGCTTTTCGAGATCGAGGTGGTGAAGCGGTAGCGATGCCCGTGCGGATAGAACGCTTTTACCCGAATATCTGCTGCCCGGATCCGTTTTGGAAGCGGTTGGGCAGGAACCTCCCTGGATATCCGACTGGACGCATCGCAATTGTTCCCGATTTGCATGTTGTCGTTCGGGTGATCCCGTAACATTAAGAATTGAAATTCCATGCTGAAATTTTCGCTACTTTCCGAGCTGTCCCGCCGTATCTTGGTGTTGGACGGCGGTTTGGGCACGATGGTGCAGGCCTATGGCCTGGGTGAGCAGGATTACCGAGGCGATATGTTCCGAGACTGGCCGGTGCCGCTCAAAGGGTGCAACGAGACGCTTGCGCTGACGCGGCCCGATGTCCTGACCGAAATCCATGAGGCTTACCTGCAGGCCGGCGCCGATATTATTTCGACCGATTCGTTCAATGCGAACGCACTTTCGCTGTCCGACCAGATGCTCGATTTTTACGTTTACGACATTTGCCGTGCAGCCGCTTCGTTGGCCCGTGCTGCGGCCGACCGTTTTACGCTCTCGAACCCCTCGAAGCCGCGGTTCGTTGCGGGATCCGTCGGACCGGGTAACCGTTCGGCGTCGATCTCGCCCGATGTAAACCGTCCGGGAGCCCGCGCGGTTACGTTCGACGAACTGAAGCAGGCTTATTACGATCAGGTGCGGGGACTGGTCGACGGGGGGGTCGACCTGATCCTGATCGAAACCTTTTTCGATACGCTGAATGCGAAGGCGGCGATCTTTGCCGTCGGGGAACTTTCGCGCGAGCGCAAGACCCGGATTCCGGTGATGGTTTCCGGTACGCTGACCGATGTGAGCGGCCGCACGCTTTCCGGGCAGACGGTCGAGGCGTTCTACACGTCCGTGCACCATGGAGATGTCATTTCGGTCGGATTGAATTGCGGCCTCGGCGCCGAGAAGATGCGACCTTATATCGAACGGCTCGCGGCTGTGGCCGCCTGTGCGGTTTCAGCGCACCCCAACGCCGGTTTGCCCGACAAAGAAGGGCATTACGATGAAACGCCGGAAATGATGGCCGAAACGGTAGAACAATATCTTTCTGCCGGGTTATTGAATATTGTGGGCGGTTGTTGCGGTACGACGCCGGTGCATATCGCTGCGATCGCTGCCGTGGCCGCCCGGACGACTCCGCGGACGATTCCGGAACCGGACGGCAGTTTATTATTGAGCGGACTCGAACCGCTGCGTATCGCGTCCGGACCGGAACCGCTGACGGTCGGATTGCAGGCCGATGCGACGGTATCGCCGGAATTTGCGGTTGCGATCCGGGATAAACGGTATGAAACCGCCGCTAATGCAATGCGTGCCGCGATTGAAACCGGCTCGCCGCTGGCGGCCGTTTGTGTCGATGACGCGATGGGTGCAGGACCCGCAGCCATACGCGATTTGCTTAATATTGCGATGGCGACGCCCGAAACGGCCCGTGTGCCGGTAGCGATTCTTTCGTCCGATTGGAAAACGTTGGAAGCCGGGATGCAATGCGTACAGGGAAAGCCGTTGATCGGTCCGCTGTCGCTTGCCGACGGGGACGAAGAGTTCGTGCGCCGCGTATCGCTGGCCGCACGTTATGGCGCGGCTGTGCTGGTCGTTTTGGCTGATGAGGAGGGCGATGCCCGCAGTTATCGGCGCAAGACCGCCGTAGCCGCCCGGGTAGCCGGGTTGTTGGAGCGGACCGGTTTCCCCTCTTGCGATGTGGCAGTCGATCCCGGGGTTTGTCCGGTACCGGCAAGCGGGATAGGGGAAGAGGATGCTTCCGGCATGCCTTCGGACTTCTTCGATGCCTGCCGCGGGATCCGGCAACAGTATCCGCAATGGAAACTGTGCGGCAGGATCGGGGTTGTATCTGACCGGTATCGTCCCGATCCTGGCGTGTGCCGGGCTTTGAACGGAGTATGGTTGAGCCGTGCGGCTGAGGCCGGGCTCGATCTGGCTTTTGCCGATGAAGATGCATTGCGATCGGTCGAAGAGATTCCGGAGGAGTTGCTCGGATTGTGCGAAAAAGCGATTGCGGGAAGTGATGCCGCTTCGGTCGCGGCTTTGACCGATTATGTTTTGGGGCATAATCCCGAGGCGGAGCGGTTGCTGTTCCGGGATTTGAAAGATCGTACTGCTGTTACAGTGCCGGGTGAAGGGTCCGGGCAGGATGGTGGAACTGAAACTGGAGGCGCCGGTGATGGCATTGGTTATGCGAAGGAAACGGCTACGGGGCTTACTCCCCTCTGGTTGGAACCGCTTGCCGGCCTCGGGGAGTTGTACAGAGCGGGAACGATTCCGTTTGCATTGCTGGAACGAGGAATATCGGTGGTGACCGGAGCTTTGCCAGACGGAGTTGCAGCGTGTTCCGGAGGATGGGGGCGCGTTCTGATGGCGACCGTGGGCGATGACGGTTACGATCCCGGGCGCGCGGCGCTGAAAACCTTGCTGCTCGTTTCGGGGTGCCGGGTCGAAGATATGGGATTGGTGCGGGAGCCGCGTCGGATTATCGAACGTTGCCTGAATCTGCCGGAAACCAGTGCGGCAATGACCGGAAAGACGGCGGGAAGCACAGATAAATCCCCTGAAACGACTGTTCCTGGCGTCGTTGGCGATACGAACCGGTTTGACGCTGTGTTATTGCGCGGAGTGTCTGCCCGGGGAGTCGGGCAGATCGCTTTCCTGTTGGCTGTCGCGCAGAAACAGGGGTTGCAAATTCCGTTTCTGGTCGGCGGACCTGCCGCTTCGGCCCTGCAGACGGCAGTGGGGCTCGCTCCGCAGTATGGCGCCGGGGCGGTCCTGTACGGCGGAGAACCTGTTGCAACCTGGCGGGCTTTGCGGCGGATCGCATCGCCAGAGAAGGATATGTTTCTGATCGACGTGCAGATGGAGCAGATGGCATTGCGTGAGGAGTATGCCGACCGGGCCAAGAATAAGCCTTTCCGTACGTTGTCCGAAGCGCGTGCACATGCGCTGAAACCCGATTTTGGCACGGTACGGCTCCCTGCCAAAACAGGACGGGAGGTATTTGCCGATTACGACCTGAAACGGCTCGTGCCGTTGATCAATTGGAGTTATTTCTTCGGATTGGCCGGTCTGCCGGGCCGTTATCCCGATTTGCTGGACGATCCCGTGAAGGGAGTTCAGGCGCGGCAGCTTTATGACGATGCACGGCAATTGCTGGATGAAGTAACGGAAAGCGGGGTGCTGCATGCCCGCGGGATAGTGGCACTCTATCCGGCCCGGCGGGACGGCGACGATATCGTGCTGTATGAAGATACGGCATGCACCCGGGAGCTTCACCGCCTGCCGCAGTTGCGCAACCAACAGACCTCTCAGGCGGTCAATCTCTCGCTGGCCGATTTCGTAGCGCCGGTAGACGGCGATGCGCCCGATTGTGTCGGCTTGTATGCGTTGACACTCGGCGACGGATTGGCAACCTGGATAACCCGTTGCCGGGAAGAGGGCAGCGAATCCCGGGCCAAATTGGCCGAACTGCTCGCCGGCCGGCTGTGCGAGGCATTCGCGGAAGAGTTGCACCGTTACGCACGCATCCATTTGTGGGGGATCGAACAGGAAGGGCAACTGAGTACGGAGGAGTTATTGGCGGGCGACTATCCCGGCATCCGTCCGGCGTTCGGCATTCCGTCCTGCCCTGACCGTTCGTACCGGGAGACCGTCTTCAGGTTGCTCGGTGTGCCAGCCGCGATAGGTATGCGCCTGAACGAAAATTTCGACATGGAACCTGCTCCCGCTGCCTGCGGTTTGATCTTTGCATCCGCCGAAGCTCGGAATTTTTCTGTCGGACAGATCGATGCGGAGCAACTGGAAACGTACGCGCGGCGCAGGAACATGCCGGTCGAGCTGTTGCGCAAACTGATCCGTCAATATATTCAGTCCTGAGAAATAGATTGTAAAATCCGAAGATATGACCCGTCAGCAGTTCGAAGAGTTGAAAGCCGAGGCCCGGGAGTTACACGGGAGAACCGTTACATTCCGCCGGGCGATCCATGAACATCCCGAATTATCGTTCGCCGAGCATGAAACGGCCCGTTACGTGTCCGGGCAGCTTGCCGCCGAAGGGATTTCATTTCGTCCGATTGCCGGAACGGGTATCCTGGCTAAGATCGAAGGACGGGGAGATTTGTCGCGGTGCGTGGTATTGCGGGCCGATATGGATGCGCTCCCGATCCGCGAGCAGACCGGATTGCCGTTCGCTTCGCGTAACGAAGGGGTGATGCATGCCTGCGGGCATGATATGCATACTGCCTGCCTGCTGGGAGCTTTGATCCTGCTCAACCGTCGCCGGAGTGAAATCGACGGGACCGTATTCGGCCTTTTTCAGCCGGGCGAAGAGGTGGATCCCGGCGGGGCGAGCCTTGTGCTGGCCGAAGACCCTTTCCGTGATTACCGGGTGCAGGCTGTGGTGGGCGAGCATGTGGGCGCCGAGATTCCGCTCGGACAGCTCGGGTTCCGTCCGGGCAAATACATGGCTTCCGGCGATGAAGTGCGCATTACGGTACGCGGCCGTGGCGGGCACGGTGCACTGCCGCACAACCTGAACGATCCGGTGGTGGCCGCCGCAGCGCTGATTACCGCTTTGCAACAGGTGGTCAGCCGCAATATCGACAGCCGGGTTCCTTCGGTGCTGTCGTTCGGGCGAGTGATTGCCGACGGGGCGACGAATATCATTCCGTCGGAAGTACGTCTCGAAGGGACGTTCCGGACGATGGACGAGGTATGGCGTGCAGAGGGCAAGCGGCGCATCCGCGAAATTTCGGCGGGAGTTGCCGCCGCTTACGGGGTAGAGGCCGACGTGGATATTGCCGACGGTTATCCCTGCGTCGTGAATGATCCGGAGCTGACCCGCCGGGCGCAACGGATCGCAGCCGAAATGTGGGGCGACGAACGAATCATCCCGCTCGACCTGCGGATGACGGCCGAGGATTTCGGTTATTATACGGAGCGCTATCCGAGCCTCTTTTTCCGGCTCGGTACAGCCGGTCCCGACGGAACGTCGGGCGGAGGACTGCATACGGGAACATTCAATCCCGGGGAAGAAGCCCTCGACCAGGGGGCGGCGACCATGGCCGCGTTTGGTATAGCGTTGCTGGAGTAACGCCGTCGGCCACGATTCCCGGTTTCAGATGCAATTCGATTGATGGTTCATCCTGAGCGGATTGACTGTAATCCGGCGGGGTGAAACGCTTGTCAGGTACGGCTCCGACGGCGTGACCCCTTGGAATATGATAACCCTGCAATTTATGACTCACCTTGCTGGCATCGTCGGCGATCACCGATATGAGAACGGGAGACCATTTACATGGCCTCCCGTTCCGGTGAATTAAATAAACTTACTGCATTTCTTTTATATTGCCCCGAAGGGAGAGGCCGGAGGAATGGGTCGGATATTTTATAAAGGTTATAACGTCCAGTACAGTTTGTCCTTAGCGCGGCTGTTTTATTGCTATAACGGGGTTCTGTCCCGAAAGTAACAACGGGGAAAGGGATGGACACTCCCGGAATATGTCGATCGTGGCCGGATAATCGTTGTCCGGCTTGGAGCGGTCAGCGTACGGCGCTAAATTTTCCGGCATTGATTTCGCGCAGCCAACGGGCCAACGATCCGACCATTTCGTCGTGGTAGGGAAAATCCGTTTTCAACCCGAAACCATGCGGGCCTTCCGGAAATATGTGCAATTCGGCAGGTATACGGTGTTTGTGCAATGCTTCGTAGTAGAGAACGCTGTTTACCGGCGAGACCGATCTGTCCTCGTTGCTCACTGCGATAAAGGCCGGCGGCGTTGCGTCCGTTACCTGCTTTTCCGCGCTGTACCGTTCTGTTGCCGATTCGGTGGGATTCGCTCCGAGCAGGTTTTTTCGGGAACCTCCGTGTGTCCATTGGGGATCCATCGTGATGACCGGGTAGAACAGGATTGTAAAATCGGGTCGCGTATCGGGATCGGTGAGCAGTGTCGATGCGGTTGCGGCGAGGTGTCCCCCTGCCGAAAAGCCCATGACGCCGATGCGTGACGGATCGACGCCCCATTCGGCAGCATGACTGCGCACCGTCCGCAGGGCCTGTTCCGCATCGGCCAGAGGAATCGAGCCGTGGCCGTTCGGTACGCGGTAGCGCAGCACTACCGCCAAAATACCTTGTTCGCGAAGCCACTCGGCCGGGCCGAGCCCTTCGTAACCGTAGCATGTGCAACCGTATCCGCCGCCCGGGCAAATCACGACAGCCATGCCGGTGGTTTTATCCGGATCGGGTTTCAGCAGGAAGTAGTCGGCATCGGCGGCTCCGGTCAGAATGTCTGCGGTCAGGGTTACGCCCTCGCGGGACATTCCATTGCTCTCCGCCGGTGTATTTTCGCCGTAAAGAGGTATCGGCTGTGGCCCGGTTTCGGGCGGGGAAGCGTGGGATGCAAGCGGCAATCCCGCCGCCAATAGTAAGAACAGCTGTTTTGTCAGTTTGTCGGTCATGTCCCGAAGATAATGATAATCTTTCGTATTTCGGTGTACGGAGCTTATTGCCGGACGGTATTTTGGTGCAAAAAAGCAATCTTTGACACGAAATCCGACCTCCCGTCCAAATTCGGATGTTCCCTGTGCTTATTTATTTTCGCACATAGTCTGGCTCGGGTTTCGTTCGCGTTGCGAAATGCCGGTCTCTATTCCGATGGGAGCATGCGGGGCCGCGCCGAAAGTTTCCGGGTGCCCATAACGCGGGGCGGTTCAGGGAAACAGACCTGCAGGAAAGCAGGGCTCTTCTCGATTCGAATCCGGGATGCGTTTAGTTCTTGTCCGTCAGCCAGAGCAAGTCGTTAAGCATCGGGAGTATCAGGGCGGATGCCTGTTCTGCCGAGCGGGGTTCGCCCTGCTCGTTGAATTCCGATCCGGCATTGATGACGGTCGTAAGGTCCGGAGCCACCAGCGCACCGAGTTTGAGCAACAGTACCTGCAGTTGTTGTACGGTGGCAATGCCGGGTACTTTCCCCGAGGTGACCGATACGATGCCGACCGGTTTGTGCTTCCACTCTTTGTAGTAGAGGTCGATAACGTTTTTCAGCGCGGCGGGGTAGCTTGCGTTGTAAACCGGCGAGACGATGATCAGTCCGTCGGCGTCGTTGAAACGGTTGGTGAAGTCGATCAGCTTGTCCGAAGGGTGTTCCTGCATGGCCAGTCGTTCATGGAAAAGCGGGAAATCGTAGGCTTTCAGGTCGAGCAGTTCGGTGTCGGCGAGTGCGTTTTGTCTGAAGTAGTTTTCCAGGTAGAGCGCAACCCGGTGGCTGAGCCGTCCGGTGCGAACGCTGGCGGAAAGGATGGCGATTCGTTTCATGTGTCAGGTGGTTTTGCCGGCATGCCGGTCGTCGTTTCCGAAAGAACGCCGGCAGGGCTCTTTTGATATTGGGTGCAAAGCACTTACCTGCCTTGTGTCCTGTGTCGGATTTGAATATGGATGCGCAAATTCCCTGCCGGATTCAATCGGTGCGGTCGGTACAGCATTCGGCGACCGTTTCCAGTTCCAGCGTGGCATGCGGGATATGTTCTTCGGACAAAATCTCTTTGATTCGGTTTTTTACCGCTTCTCCGTCCTCCAGCGACGCGACGACCACATGGGCGGTGAGGGCGTTCTGGGTCGTACTGAGCGCCCAGATATGGAGGTGGTGTATTTCCCGTACCCCGTCTACCTGCAATAGGAGTTTGCGTATCTTTTCCGCGGAGATGCCTGCGGGGACCCCGTCCAGTGACAAGCGCAGGCTGTCGCGCAGCAGGTTCCAGGTCGATACGAGGATGACGATGGCAATCGCAATGCCGATGATCGGATCGATGATGTACCAGTGCGTGTAGCTGATGATCACTCCCGAAATCACGACGCCGACCGATACCAGGGCGTCGGCCATCAGGTGAAGGTAAGCGCCCTTGATGTTCAGGTCACGCTCTTTATCCTTGAGGAACAGGAAGGCGGTGAACGCGTTGATCAGGATCCCCACGCCCGCGACCCAGGCGATTACCCCGCCGGCGATCGGCTGCGGATTGCGCAGCTTCTCGATGCTTTCGGCCAGGATGATCCCTACCGCTACGAGCAGGATGATGGCATTGAGCAGCGAAACGAGTACCGTGCTTTTCTTGTAGCCATAAGTGTAGCGGCTGTTGGGTTTCACCTTGGCCATCCGGAAAGCGAGCAGAGCCAGTACCAGGCTGATGACGTCGCTGAGGTTGTGTCCGGCGTCGGAAAGCAGCGCGAGCGAGTCGTACCAAAAGCCTGCGGCCGCTTCGACCAGTACGAAAATGAGATTGAGCGCGATGCCGATGATAAAGGCTTTGTTTACCTGTTCGGGCGCGGGAAGAGCGTGTCCGTGCGCATGTCCGTGCTCGTGTGTGTGTGCATGTCCGTGTGCCATCGTTGCGTTTTTTATCGGTTGCCGTATTGTCGCGGGCCCTGCCGGAGAATGCAAGGTACGAAATTAAACGGAAACACCTTGCAGGATACTGCAGGTTGTTTTGCCGCGACCGGGGCGAACAGGGTTTTGCCGTGTTTCTCCATGTACTCCAGAACGTTGTTCGTTTCCCGTTCGGAATAGAGCGACTTGAGGACTTCCAAAGAGGTGTTGTAGTACTCGATTTGGGTTAGTGTGAGGTAGGCGGAGATTGCATAGCGCAAAGAAAGAAAAGAGCCGTCCCCCTTTTGAGGTAGGGTTCGATTTTGTCTTGCAGGCTTGGGAACATTGAAAATTTATGCGGGAAAAATATGTGGTTTACTTTTGGCGAAATCTTATCTAATATTGTCAAAACGATGAAGACAGGTAAAAACGCAAGTTTCCGAAATGTTGTAGAAAGACACCGGTCCGTAACACTTTTTTCTTTTCTCGATGTCCAGATTGCGTGGTTGCAGACGGTGGGGCGTGACGGTACGGCCCAGAACTATCAGCGGGCCCGCAACAGTTTTTCCCTTTACCGTTGCGGACGGGATATTCCCCTGCGGTCGGTTACGTCCGAACTCATTTGCGATTACGAGTCGTGGCTTAAACGGCGTTCCGTCACCCGCAATACCGTTTCGTTCTATATGCGCATTTTGCGCTCGGTATATAACAAGGCGGTCGAGAGAGGACTTGTATCTCCGTCCACCCCGTTCAAGTATGTGTATACAGGTATCGAGAAGACCCGGAAACGGGCGGTCGATGAAGGGACCGTGGTGCGGTTACAGCAACTCGATCTCTCAGGCCGCCCATCGCTCTGTTTTGCACGTGATCTTTTCCTGTTCAGTTTTTATTGCCGGGGAATGGCCTTTGTCGATATGGCCTATTTGCGTAAATCCGATGTCCACGGCGGCCTATTGACCTATGCCCGCCGGAAAACCGGGCAATTGCTGCATATCCGGGTGGAGGAATGCATGCAGCGGATTATTGCGCAGTATGCGCCACTGGCCTGCTCGGGATACCTGTTCCCGATTATTGGCTCTTTGGATCCGGGCCGTGCGTATCTTAGTTATCGCAGTGCACTGAGTTACTACAACAAACACTTGAAAGAGCTTTCCGCCCTGCTCGGTCTCGAATGCCATCTGTCTTCTTATGTCGCCCGCCATACCTGGGCGACCGTTGCCCGTAAGATGCAGATTCCCGTTACGATCATCAGCGAAGGGCTGGGTCACCGGTCGGAGCAGACCACCCAAATTTATCTGGCTTCACTGGAACAGAGCGTGATCGATAATGCGAACCGTCTGATTTTACAGGGATTGTATTTGTAGATCGTTGTCCCGGGAAGCAAAAATAAACGCTGCTGCACATTTGCAGCAGCGTTCCTCTGGGCAGTGACCGCGTATGATCTACCGGTTGAATTGCTTTTGTAGAAATAAAACGATCCGGTCAGATATTGAATTCCGCTTTCTTGCATGATCTCTCCGAGTTTGGTTTCCGGTGCCAGTCGGTAATCGGCCGATACGATCGCTATGTTATTCGCCAGTAATTTTTCTTTAAGAACCTGCTCCAATCCTTGTTCGCGGTTCCCGAATGTAAACGACCCTCCGTGAAAATAGATCAAAACGGGGTATGCTCCTTGCGGTTCGGGAAGATAGATGGTTACGCGAATGTCGTGTCCGTCGACCGATTTGTAAATGAAATCCTGTTGTCGGGTCGTCGGGTTTTGCGAAAATGCGGCGGGAACGATGAGTAACCATCCTAATGCCGTGACCAGGCAGTGCCAAGGAGTGATGACAATGTTTTTGACATACCGCTTCGTTTGTCAGTTGTAAGATAACTAAAATGTCGAGTTGTTTTATGTCCTATTTTGAGTGGAAGATGATCAGATCTCGTAATTTATTGGTCATTAATATTATCTTAATTCTGAATGGTAGCCTCATTATACTTCAATAATCGGAACTTTTGTCCAGTCTATTTGTTGGTCCGCATGGTATAAGTCGGTGAAATTAAAATCATTAAGCCATTGTTTTAATTTCGTTTCAGCCCCTTTTAATCCTACATACGATTTAAATTTCCGACTTATCGGTAAGGATGAAATTATTGGTTGTTCGGCATCTAAATCGCGAGGGTGAATGTAGCTCAACAGATATTCGGATGACTCTAAGCTCCATTTCTTAATCAAGTAATAAGGTAATAAACGAAAATATCCTCCGCCGGAGAAAATAATATGTCGGCCTGCAATTTGTTTTGTACAAATGGGAAATTCTTTGATTGTAATACCTTTACATGAAATAAGAGAAGGCTTTGGGGTGCCATAGTTCGGCATTCCTCCATGTGCATGATGCGCAGGGAAGATAGAGCAATCGATTTCAATTCCACATGATTTAATCGCTTCAAATGCCCAACCTTCACTTTCCCGGATCGAAAAACCAGGTGCCCGGAAATATTTGACGGGTTTCCCGGTAAGGTCTTCTAGTAAAGTTACGGAGTCCGATACATCTTGTCGGAACATTTTCGGATTCTGTTCCCATACTAATTGATGATTAAAGGTATGGGACCCAATCTCATATTTTCGGGAAATCTCCCGCACAATTTCAGGATACTTTTTCGCAATCCATCCGATGACGAAAAATGTAGCTTTTGTATCCGTTTCTTCCAGAATACGAAAAATGCGTTCCATATTTTTATGGATACGCACTTCATATTGCGACCATTCGGTTTCTGTCTTTGTAGAGTCATTGTCCAACAAATGGAACCACTCCTCCACGTCAAAAGTAAGGATGTACATTACAACTTAGAATAAGTGCCGATGATTTTGCCGGCAGCAACTTTATGCCACACGTCGCACAGTGGAATTAAAACTTCATCGCTGTGACTGTCATAATACATTTCGTCAATGTGTGTTACACCTTGAGCGACCAAAACTTCTGATTTAGCTGGACCATACGGATGCCGATCTATTCCTTTGATTTTTCCCGTATGATCGACTTTCAGCTCTGTTGCATAAATTTCAATTTCAGGAAATAATGGCTGAATATATTCCCGAGGGGAAGCAGAAAGAATTATGACTCGGTTTCTTGGGTCAATAGCTTTATTGAGTCTGTTGACAATAGGATTCAGTTTGATCCGTGAAGAGAATTCTTGACAAATTTTATTATACTCGGAAATACGATGGGGGAAAAGTATATATATGGCGATCTCTTTCTCCCTTTTTACGGAAATAAGTCTGAACTTTGAGAGGATTTTTAAGGTAATATACACTGGAAATACCCACCAACGTGTCATGTGTAGCATGCGTTGGCAGCATAACTGTGTGAAACTATCCTTATACGTCAGCGTCTTATCGAAATCGAAGACCAAGACTTTCACCGGAAGAAACGTTGAATATTTTTCAGCTTGAAAATAGAGCTGAGATTAAACCACATGGCTCTATGCCATGCGGCATAACTCCAGTTGATAAAACAGGTATTGTGAAAATACCAGAAATCGTTGATGCGGAATCCTGACCGGATATAATTCAACAGATCAACCGGGAAAAACCAACGGATTTTTACATTTGTGTTTATAGTACTTCCGAATAAAGGTAAGGAACAACACAAACGGACGTAATTTTCTAACATCTGACTTCCACAATATTCGGATAGCATAATCGATCCCCAAATTCGGGGATTAGCCTCAATAATTTTATATTGCCTACATCTCACGTCATACAGGAACTCTAACATTAACAAGCCGCTCCAATTCAATGATTCAATCAGTTTGCGGCCCTCTTCAATGATGTCATTATTATAAGAGGCTTGTGAAAGAACAGATACGCCCCCTTCCGGAGGGGATGTTCTGATACGTTCATGCGTATATGCCGAAATGAGCTTTCCCTGATACGCGAGGAAGAAAGCGCCTTTTACATTCCTGCCATTGGGTAAAAGTTCTTGAATGACATAATCCGTATCTTTAATCTTTTGGAGTTTACATAGATCATCTTTTGTCGTAATCCTGATAATTCCGGAACTTCCTGATCCGAGTTTAGGTTTAAGAATAAGTGGGAGATCGGATTCCGATATGTCTGTTAGGGTACTGTATAGTTTAGGAGCGTGAATAGCATGCGCCAAACAATACATATTTAGTTTCCGTTTATCCCGAGCCAAACAAAAGATTGGGTATGGAGGAAGCTGATATAAAAAATTACATGAACCGTATTTTAAGCAAAATTGATAAAAGTAATCAGTTGTGACCTCTTCAATAGGAAGGTATATAATGCATTCGGCAGCGTATTTTCTGGAAATATTTAGCAGATCATGAAAAAAAACGGTTTGGTTCTCGATACGTAAAATTTCTTTGTAGCCTTTGTATAAAATACTTGCCTGAAGATGTGACCATCTGGATGTCGAAGGGATCCCTATGATAAATTTATAGTCGAATTGTTTCTGCAGTATGGCGATTACATCAAACGCCTTGCGGAAAAACACATTAGAGATTAACAGATAGGGCATAGATACTAGATTAATATAATGCTTCGTATTTGGCTACAATGGTCGACCAACGGTAACGTCGATGGGCAATCTCATACATAGCGGCACTTAATTCCATTCGGTTATGGTCATCCAGTGCCAAGACTTTTTCTTTTAGTTCAGCAGTAGTCGCAAAATACCAAGCTTTATTCTCTGTGGTCGCCCGATTAAAAACAACGTCGAACGCTAAAACAGGAAGCTTTAAGGACATGGCCTCAACCAGAGAAGGGTTGGTACCTCCCACGCTATGGGGATGGAGGTATGCCCGACAATTACTCCTGAGCAGATTAATTTCATTCGGCTCGTAGATAGGGGGCAATAATTTAATATTTTCGAGTGTCGAATATCGGTTATAGAGGTCTTGTGCATATGGGCTTTTATTCCAATTCCCGACTATAACAAGCTGTTTGTCAGGCATATTTTTGAATGCTGCCAGAATCTTGTCCGTATTATTCTCCGGTTCTATACGGGCAACGTTAAAATAATACGATTGGGGGGAGAGATTGTATCTTGATAACAAGGCCTCATCGTTTTTTACTTTATAAGCATTATCTCCTCCATATTCTATAACCGTACAACCGACGTGATACATGTCTTTCAGAATGGGAGCTATCGCATCATTATCTGCAATATGATAACTAGCAAACCACGAGGTGCATTTTTGAGAGATACGGATTACCAAACGGGGGAGAAAGCCCCATTTGTCCCGATGGAGCTCAACACCATCATAATTTGCAATAATGCGACGTTTCCCGAATATCCGTAAAAAAGGCAGTACAAAACTTCCTGCACTACTTAAAGATAATATTGTCTCGCAAGTAAAATAGGCATGAATGGAGGTTAGAGCATCGTAAATCGGGCTTTGCCACCCATTCGCATTGAAGGGGAAATAAATTAATTTAGCTCCATGATACTCGTTCAATTTGTCTTTGTAAGCACCGGATGAACAGTAAACGACATATTGAATGTCTTTTCTTTGTTTGCCATCAACAAGATTTTGTACCAGTGTTTCATATCCTCCGTAATTAGCCGGAATACCGACAGAACCGATGACGGCTATGCGTTTAACATAATGCTCTGATACCCTTTCAGCGTTTCCCGTGCTGTATCTTCCCATTTCGATATTTGTGAAATTTAATTACTTAGACTTTAAACCAATATGATAATATCTATCAATAACCTGTGAGAAGCCAATATAACAAGTATGTATTCGTTGTTTCCAATGCTAATTATTCATTAATATACTGCTCTATTTGAGAGCACATAATATTAGGATCAAATAAAGAGGCTTTATCTTGAGCTGCTTGAGCAAATTGCTGATACAATGTATGATCTGTCATAAGTTTTTCGATTTTTTGTTTTATTATTATCTTATTTTGAGGCTCTATGGTATATCCATTCACTCCATTATCAATCAATTCGACAGGGCCTCCGACATTAGGTCCAATTACAGGTATACCATAAGTCATCGCTTCCAAAATTGTCAAACCAAAAGTTTCTATCCATTTATCAGGATGAGAAAGCTGCAGTACTAGCCTGGCTCGTTGATAAAATGGATGAAGATTAGTTTGCATTGAATAAATGGTTAAATTAGACGGCGATTGTATTTCCTCTTCGAACCGCCTCACTTCCGAAAGCGTTGTACTCAAGACTAAAGTAAAATGATACTGGGGTAATAATTTGGATAATTCGACAAACTCATATACTCCTTTATACCGCCTAAGAGAAGCAATCATTAAAATATCAGATTTTCTTGTATGGACATTACCTCTATTCTGTTTTGCTATTTGGATAAAGTCCACATCTAGCGCGTTATAAATTGTTCGGTACGATTTACAACCAGGAGTTCGATTTTGTAAATATTGGGATACGAAAAGAGAATGTGTGTTACAATATTTATATGTAAATCGATATAAGCCAAACAAAAATCTGTGTTGACACATATCCTCATGGATGTGATAAATCATTTTTTTCGAAGACAATTTACAGGCCCATGCGGCTCCTATCGGCGTAACCGTATTGATATAGAACACCGTGTTTTTACGAGGAAAGGACAATATTTTAAAAAATAACCAAATTTGATGATATCCTAATCTTATCAAGGTTTTCCATTTGCTTGTATGCCATTTGTAATGGTTTGATATGAATTTAATATTGGGGATATCCGATAAAAAACCGGGGCCATTGCTGGTAATAATTGAAACAGGGTAACCTCGCGTTGTGAACTCCCGCGCAATGATAGAGAGCATTTTGGGACTACCTGAGTAATTGTTGAGTGTGTGGACAAAAATAATTTGCATCATTCCTGGTTGTATGAATTCCGATGTTTAAGTATCTTCGCAGGAACACCTCCAATAATTACATTGTCTGGAAATATCCCGTGCACAACAGCTCCTGCTGCAATAATACACCCATTTCCCACTTGCGCTCCATCTAAGAATGTCGTTTTCGCTCCTATCCAACAATTTTGTCCGACAATAATTCCTTTGCGGTTTACCCCCTGCCTGCGAATAAGAATATTGGGTATCTTATAATTATGATTTTCCGAATGAAAACTGACATAATTTCCAATTATGGTGTCATCGCCAATACATATTCCTCCCGCACAGCCCCATAAACCATGTGTTCCCATTCCTACATTATGACCAACCTTTAATCCTTTTCCAATATTTGTAATTGAGCCTGTACATTCGATTGTAGTGTATTTACCGACAGATACATTATTCCCGAATGTAATCCCTTCTAAAGACATCGCATCTATATAACACCCTCTGTCGATCGTGGTACCACGTCCCACATGAAATTTTGATTTTCCCCTGATGATTACATCAGGGGAAATAAATATGATTCCATGTTTTTTTACTCCAGAAACAGAACCTCTGATTGCCATGGTTAATCTTCTGACAACAATGTTAAAGAGATAATAAGAAGGAATAGCCGGATCGATCTGGTAAGAATGTCCTTTTAATCGAGAGATTGTTTTGTTAAGAAGCCTTCTCATCTAACTTGCTTTTAGTAACATTAATCCTATTCCGATGCAAAAGGTAATTCCGTAATGCAGCGGTCGTATTTTAATTGGAGGTTGAGCGATTTGGAACATGAATAGTCCCAGAAAAATAACAGGGTAGCGGTTTCGGATGTCGGTAACTCCCATGAACATAGTTACATAGATAATAGTGTACAAGGAGATGTACAGCAATAGAGATTGGTTCAGCCGTTTATAATTCATCGCACACGCAACCAAAATCGGTAATACCATCAAATAATTGACAATTGATCCTAAAACAATCAAAAGATTGTCCAGCCCGGTATAAATAATCGTGGTTCCATTAATATCCATAGTGGTCTGCCACTCGGAGAAAAAATTTACGGGATGAGGCGTAAACACGAAGGAAATCAAACCAATAAATATACGACTGACACTCTGGATGAGGACTTGTGGTGACAAATTACCTTCGAGCAGAGGCAGAAATGCCTCGACATCTTCATTGATGTAATCCAAAGCCGAAATCATCTGGTTCCCAAGAGTACGTATAATCGTATGAAATTGGGAAATAGTAACTGCCGCTATGATCGAATAAAGTAGCAGTTGGGTCAGTTTTGAAAAAACATGCCGGTTTTTTACCCACCAGACACATATAACAGGGAAGAGCAAAACCGGCCTAATCGTTGCCAAACCGATCAAACCGATCAAAGTCCATGGTTTTGACAAACGATTCCCAGGAATGACTCCAAATCCAATCAGAATAAGAACTATAAAGAACAGAATATACATATCCCTGACATTGCGGATGATAATCATCAACAAGAAAGGGTTCAGCAATATTAAAAAATCAATGTAATTGATCTTTTGGATTTTTTTAGTCAATATCGCATACGAGGATAAGAAAACCAGTATATTAGCAATTTTTAACAATCCTGATACAAACCAAGGGTTCTCATACAGATGGTTGTATATCCAGTTTATGATCGGATAGAAGGAGTTAGTTCCTTCAAAATGAACTGCCTGAGAAAATAGGAGATGTTTGGTTTTATCGTAATAATCACCGGGATCACTAAAATGAAAAGTTCTGTTATATATTTGATCCAAGTAAACTAAATCCCCGAATGTCAATATCAGATAGAAACACAGGGCCCCGATGACCAACAACTTGCGCTGAAATGACACTGTTTTATACAGTTGCCAAATCAGGATGGTGCAAAAAATAGCCGATAAGAACATTCAATAAAATTTCGAGATAAATAGGGTATTTTTTACTGCGAAATTCTTGGGACCCAGTTTATGATTCGGTAGGTAGTTTTGCCGGTTTCAGACATTGAAAATTTGCCTGAAATGTATGGATGCGACTTCTTTATTGCCATACAGATCAATATTTTTGTCTTGAAGGCCAACCTTGGAACCCTCAAAATCAGAGTAAATCTGATCGAGCGTATCCGCAATCTGTCGTGGGTTGGTCACATCCGCAAAATAATCAATCTCTTGTTTGCGATACATGTCATTAATCACTCCAACAGATGGACTTAAGGCCAAGATCGGTTTATTGTTCTGCATATAATCAATTACTTTGCTGGGGAAAAAAATTCCTTCTTCGCATGCAGCCTCAATGAGTAAACATAGATCATACTTTTGGACGATCTCTAAACTTTTAATATATTCCGAACGACCCAATAATTTGATATACGGTTCTAATCTAAATTCTTCGATTAAGGTGTTGAAATAATCGCCTTTAGCCCGTTCGAATATGCCAAGAAAAGCAAATTCAATTCTGGCATCAGGACGTGCCTGAAGAAATAATTTTAATCCCTGAAGAAGTGTTTTCGGATCCCTTTCTCGTCCCAATGCTCCGGAATGAATAATTCTGAGCGTGTCTTCTGTAGGTTTTTCATTCTTCCGGACAAGTTGATCCAGGCAAAGATGAGGCGAAACTACGCATCTCTCGGCTGTCAGATTTGTGATATATTGCAACATGTAATTCTGAAGTCTGTCCGATGGAAACACCGCCCGATACAGATTTTTTCCCATATCTGCAATCATTTTTTCCCGAAGTCGGGATATTTTGAATCGAGGGCCCTGTCCATAAGGTACGGGAAATCTTTGCCAGATATACGGATCATTCCATACTTGTACCCATTTTATGTTGTATTTTTTAGTCAGGTACAATCCTACCAGTTCGGCAGGATAATCATAAGTGTAAATGAAATCATAATGAGTTCGAGCGATCATTGTTTCACATAATTTGATCGCTTCGATCGCCCAATCGCATCCTTTGTAAACATATCCTGTTCTCACCCACGTGCGAAGATGACGCACAACAGTTTTGAAATCTTTTGTCGTATTTACTCCGACACTGTGGATGGATCTGATTTTAGAAAAGAAAAAATCATGTTGCGAGGGTAGATAAAAGTCAAATGTTTTGCGAGGAGCGCGTGAGATCAGGTCTATGACACATCCTGAATCGGTTAGTAATTTGAGCATTTTCGCATTGACATTCGCTTCCGCCCCGTATATGGGATATGAACTGGGGGCTATAAATAAGATTTTAGGATTTTTCATTTTCAGAGAAAACAGGACCACGACTATTTATTGTTGATTATTATCGGAGGGCTGCCACGATACGTTGGCAGGCTTTACCATCGCCGTATGGGTTTTCAATACGACTCATCGCATCATAATGCTCAGGATCATTAAGTAAATTTAAAGCTTCTGAGACAATTAAGTTTTCGTTTGTACCTACAAGAATGACCGTCCCTGCGTCAACGGCTTCGGGCCGTTCAGTCGTATCCCGCATGACTAATACGGGTTTTCCTAAAGATGGTGCCTCTTCTTGCACACCTCCACTGTCTGTTACAATGATTTTCGCGATGTTCATCAGCCATACAAATGAGGGATAGCTGAGAGGGGTGATCAGTGAAATATTTTCAACTCCCGACAGTATTTGTTGTACTGGTTCTTGTACGTTGGGATTGAGATGGACCGGATAGATAATCTGAGTGTTCGGCCGTATTTTTACAATTTTTTTCAAAGCATTGCAGATATTAATGAAGCCTTGTCCGAAATTTTCGCGACGATGGCCCGTCACGAGGATTAGATCTTTATTCGGATCAATAATTTTTTTGATCCGGTCTATCTCGTCATTCGTATATCCTTGCGTGGTTACTCTTTTTACGCTGTCATGTAAGGCATCGATAACCGTATTGCCTGTAATGACAATATCCTCTTCGTTCACATTCTCTTTGAGTAGATTCTTTTTGGACTGAAGGGTCGGTGCGAAGTGAATATCTGCCAGTCTTCCCGTAAGCTGGCGGTTCATTTCTTCGGGGAAAGGAGCCCATTTATTCCAAGTCCGCAATCCTGCTTCCACATGGCCAACTTTGCATTGTGAGAAATAAGCAGCCATGGCCGCTGCTGTAGAGGTTGCCGTATCCCCATGCACTAACACGTAATCGGGTTTAAAATCCTCAAGAATAGGTTTTAAATTCGTTAAAATGTCAGCTGTTACACTGTGGAGCGACTGATGCGGCTTCATCAAGTTGAGGTCGTAGTCAGGTTTAATCTCAAAAAAGGTTAATACCTGATCGAGCATCTGACGATGTTGAGCGGTTACACATACCTGTGTCTCAAATTCATTCTTATGTTTCTCAAATTCTTTAATCAATGGAGCCATTTTGATTGCTTCCGGACGTGTCCCGAATACGAGCATTACTCTTTTCATTGTTGCCTGTCTATTAATGATTGTACGTGTTCATGATCTATCTTTCCGGCACCGTCGGACCGGAATGAGAATCCCTTTCCCTATTTAAATTTCAAAAAACTAAGAAAGCTGCGTTCTCCTGTGTGGAGCGGGCTCCGGACATGCCCTGCAATAGTTTACGGCCATGAAGGAATTCATATCGTTGTGGCATGCCACAACGATACAATCTTTTGCGTTTTGCTAAATCCGGTTCGATATTCTTACAGGGTTTGGCCTGTTATCTTTCTCCGATTAGAAACCCTAATATCTTAGGTGTATATCGTTTCATCAGCCAGAATATTCCTAAACCGACAGCGATTTTTATAATAGGAGTTATTAAGTAGACGGGGAGAAGTATCAAAGGATTATTTCCGAGATAAATAGAGTCTAAGTTGCACATATTCATGCCGTTTACGGTGTGAATTGCATATATGAAGAATACAGACGAAGTTAAAAAGTGGTTTACTGTAACTTTCCCGCTTCTTAATAAACAGGACGACAAGCCAAAAGCACTTATAACGCCGGTAATAATGTAAAAAGGATATATCAGAGATCCTGTCATGGAACTTTTCCATCCATATAATACCGTAAGCATCAATAGTATGGCAGCTATCCACGGAATATAGGGGATGCGTTTTGTAAATTGCAGGATACATAAACCATTAATACTGAAATATGCACCCAGGCAGAAAAAGAATAGCGCAGTTACGTCGAAACCTGAGATTTGAAACGAGAATCCTGAAATATATAAGAAGAATAGTATGGCGATAAAATAATATTTAAATCTCGTAACTAACCAGTACAGTAGAGGCGATAAAATGGAGAGTACTATCAGGTCTCTTAAAAACCATAATGGGAGATTTATCGGAGCGGTATGTACAATTTCGTTTCCGAGCCAATCGTATCCGCTCTTCCATGAGTAATAATTCCAAAATATATCTAATGACAAACTAAAATCCCCATTCCAATCTCCAGTGCAGATATTCTTAACTAAAACGACTCCAAACAATAGCGCATAAGCAATAACATTCCACAAGATATAGGGTATTATCAGGGTGTGGAATCGTTTTTTTATCTTGGTTTTATAAATGTCAAAATTCCATATTCTGGTATTGTAAAAGAATAAATACCCGGAAATTACATAAAACGCAGGGACTGCAATATGCGTAAGGACATAAGTGAGCACTACCCGTATCAGATTGTAACAACTCATCATGGAAAATGATCCGGAAACAATCTCTTCAAAATTGAGCGCAGGTCGGCAAGGATTATGAATGAATACTACACAGACAATCAGAGGGAACCTCAACCAATCGAATGTTTGTGATTGTAATGTCAAGCAATCCTTTTTGTCCATGTTTCTTCTCTTTATCACTTATTAAATATCACTTTGTAATCAAAGCCCTTAATGCGCTTCAATTGTGAAACAGAGTCTAAATTTTGCAGTTTGCACGCGATTAATTGTGGATTTTCGAAATCTTCCAATGATATAACAAAATCTTTCGAGTTATATATGAACTCTGCCATACCTTTCGCCTTCTCACTGTACGACAAAAACAGTGTCGGCACGGACAGGGTTATTGCATTGATGGCACAGTGCATGCGGGCGGCAACCACATAATCACATCGGGACAGATAGGATTTTATGCCGATAAATTGCGGATCTGTATCGACTAGAGTAATCTTCGCCTGATATTCGCTCGGAACGGATTCGTATATTTTCCTGAGATACAATAAATCATTGTCATTCGGATTGGGGCTGATCACGTGCGGTAATAATATCACATCGCAGTCCATTAATTCTATTAAACTGATAAGAGCCCCTGTTTGCACTACAATGGCCCTTTCGATACTTTCGTATTTGTATAAAGCCGATAGCGGACTTAGATTAATCCCTATCGTAATGCGTTCCTTCGTTTCCTTGATTTGTTGGGGACATTCGACGAAAAATGCCGGGTCGGGAGCCAGATGGACATTGTCAACTACGCCCAGACTTCTCAAATATTCGACTGTGTTAGGTTCCCGGGCAACAATAAGGTCTATCTTAGGCAGATGTTTCTTGTAGAAATTCAAAGCCGATTGATTTTTCTCGAATTTCCCCACTGAAGCCCCCCAAAGTATGTATCTCAATCCTTTTTTCTGACACCTGCGTAAAAATTTGGGGAGTTCCAAATTGCATGTATTATCAGGATTTAAAGTGTAGATGTCCCCTCCTATTGAGAAAACAGTATCGCAGTTTTTGATCAAATCCAGACTGTCATAAGGCATAATATACCGGACTTTGATGTAGGAAAACAACTTTCTCAATATATTATGGCGCGACCATCTTTTCCTTTCTCTTTTAGGGCGCATCATAATGTTCACATCACAGTCTTTCAGCCGCTTTTTATCGTCTTCATAATTATATGAAACATAAGTGACTGTGATTGTCGGATCAATAGTTTTTAATATATTCACAGTTCCGCGCACGATTGCTTCGCAACCGTAATTATAGACACCTTCAGTACCTATTAAAAGAACATTTCTCATGCTTCTAACCCAATCTATTTAAGTTACTTCCAATCGGTCGATTAGAAAACGATAAGCGCCTTGATGAGCACTCTTACCCTTCGATATGTCGTTTAAAACTCAAAACGTACCGATTTAGAGCAAATAAGGAGTCTCCTCAGAATATTTCTCAATTAAGCCCGGAGGTGTTTGAAACGTCTCTTTACAAAAAGCAACAGGATCGCTTTCATCTCTTTGTCAAGACCTGTGAACCAGACGCTCAGTCCTACACATGCGATACAAATGGAGCTGAGTAGTAATAAGTGTATGATGCCGTTGGGAAATAAGACATCACGATAATAATACAGCAGGCACGGGAGCGGAACCGCTACAAATGTCACTTTTAAACACGGTATGAAAGTATTGACAATGTCTTTTTTCTTGTAATCTACGATTTTTATCAGCAACATCGGCTTTACCAATAATCCCAGGATGGCATAACAAGCTAGCATTACCCATGCAAGTGATTCCGGACTATACCCTAAACGAAACAGGATGTAAACAATTGGAAATGCCATAAATAGGACGAGAGGACTTATTATTGCGTTTTCACGGATCTGCCCTTTTGCATATAGTGCCGTATAAAAAGAAGTGTCAAACACCTGAAAAAGACTTGTTACAACAGCTATCTGTAGGAAAATCACCGTATATTCGGGAATTATCCCTAACCATAATTTCAACAGCGGTTCAGCAGATAAACATATCGGCAGACACAGTGCCAGCATCATATAGTATGAATATTTCGTCGAGGCCAATAATAACTGTTTGCTTCTTTCATGGTTTTCGACTGCATATAACTTTACAATTTGAGGATTGACGGCAATTCGGAAATTCTGAACGAATTGATTGGCCGCCATATTGACCTGGTCGGCAATCGCACGGGCCGTTACTATGATAGGAGAAAAAAACATATTGATAAGAATAATCGCTCCTTGTGTAGTAATGGCTATTGACATATTTGCAAAAATATTCCATCCGGAATAGCTCAAGACCTGCTTCATTATGGACCTGTCGAAATTCAGCCTATATTTAGTCTCATTGAAATGATGCGTACAATAAAACCTGTAAAACAAAGCGACACTGATCTGAACAATACAAATCAGCAGAGCGTATACTTTTAATTTATCCCAATTACTTATGATTAGTAAATAAACTACTCCCAACTTGAGGGTTACTTCTATTATGCTCAGATAAGCATAAATACTCATCCGTTCGTGACTGATGATCGATGCGTTATAGGGTATTTGGGTTATGGAAACTATTGCTGTAAGAATAGAGAGATGATACGCAAAAACTGCGGCCTCCATTCTTTCCGGGGGAATCACCAATTTATTATATATAAACCATACACCGACCGTTTCGGCTATAAGCAGTATCAATACTGCTAGAATGATATGAATAGATAGAACCGTGGAGAATGTCTTCTGTAATTTGTCAAAATCTCCTTTGCCCAATTCATAGGTAAGAAAACGGGAGGAGCCCGCACTTAAAGCACCGTTTAAGAATGACAGTAACAGTACAACGCCTCCCACTGTTTGATAAATGCCATAATCGTCGATGCCCAATACATGTAATATCACACGGGAGGTATACAATGCCACAAGCATTGTAAACATCATGCGAACGTATAAAAACAGGGTATTTTTGGCGATGGTTTTATTGGATGACATTCCTGTTGTACAGATCGTCTAATTAATTAGAGTATCGAAAAATCGCAATTGTCTGGATCGTATCTCAGACGGGAATTAATGTTGATACCATCAATTGCTTTCATCTCATCATCAGTGAGGTCAAAATCGTAAATCGAAATATTTTCCAATTGGCGTGTTCTATTCAATGAACGAATAATAGGAATTACCCCTGTTTGGATATGCCAACGGAGAATGACCTGTACTATGGTTTTCTTGTGTTTGGCCGCAATGGTTTTCAATAACGGAAGTTGCATTAATCTGTCATCAAATCGAGCTATTGCAGTATAAGCTTCTACTTTGATTCCTTTGCTTTGGCAATAGTTGATTAATTCTTTCTGGGTGAATAAGGGGTGTACCTCTATTTGATTAACCGCTGGAATAATATCTGAAATTTGCATCAATGCCTCTAAATGATGTTGATGACAGTTTGCCACCCCAATACTTTTGCAATACCCTTCCTTATAGAGTTTAACCATCTCGGCCCAGGTTGCCGTGTAATACTCTGTTACGGGCCAATGAAACATAAGCATATCGACATAGTCGATTTGCATATAGTGGAGTTGTTCCATCAGGCACTCTCGTATAGTTCCGCTTCGTTGGGCTCTATTGCTAATGCGAGTTGTTATGAATAATTCTTTTCGATCAATTTTGCTTTTTTTTATGGCTTTACCTATGAGTCTGCCATCACCGTAAGAGGAAGAGTAATCGAGTAATCTGAACCCAACTTTGAAGGAATTAGTCACTGCGTTTACATAATTTCGCTTTAGGATTGCATAATTAATCTTGCGTATGATTTTGTCTGCCAGTCTGAGTGCTGTATTGCTGGGGCGTTTCCGGGCTGAGGGGTTATACCCTACGATGCCCGGGCCTATCCCAATGTTAGGTATTCGGATGCCATTATTCAAGGTGAGATACGTTTTCATTGTCAGCGGTGTTTTACTGATTTAAAACTGAAGTACAGTACCTCCCCAACTCAATCCGACGCCAAAACCGGTTATCATTACTTGCATGTCGGGATGGATCGTTCCGGATGTCAGGCAATCTTTAAGCGCAATCATTACGGTAGATGATACTGTATTTCCCGTATTCTCCAGATTGATGTAAAATTTCTCCTTCGGTATAGTACACACTTTTCTAATCGTATTCAGCATGAATCGGTTCGCCTGATGAAATACATAGTAATCGATTTGGTCTTTGTCAAGCGAATTTTTATGGAGTAATTGATTCACCATCTCTGGCACTGCATCGAGAGTGAAGTTGAAGATCGCTCCTCCATTCATATAAAGATAGTCGTCATACCAGATATGATCCTCCTCATCTTTTATTGAAAAACCTGTAGGGTCTTTTTGCCGGGCAGCTCCGGTCTTGACAATTAAACTATTTGCACCGCTCCCATCAGTTCCCAGAACGAATTCGCCAATTTTCGCAATTCCTTTTCCGGCGGAGATCAAACATGCTGCAGCACCGTCCCCGAATATAGACCTGTTGCTTTTATCTGATGGATGGAGGTATTTAGTATATGTTTCGGATGTCAGTAACAATACATTGTTGGCAATGCCTGCGGAGATCAATCCTTTGGCAACAGCCAATCCGTAAATACATCCGGAGCACCCCAAATTATAATCGAATGCCCCGCTTGTTGTCGGAATACCCAAACGTTGTTGTAAAATACAAGCTGTAGAAGGAAGAAAATAGTCCGGACTTTGGGTGCAGAACAAAAGAAAATCTATATCTTGTGAGTTGACAGAATATTCATCAAATAGACGCAGAGCCGCTTTTTCTGCCATATCCCCGGCGGTCTCATCCGTGTCGGCTAAATGCCGTGAGTTGACACCGACTTTAGCCGCAACTTTATCCACGCTCCATTCGGGGAATTCTTTGACCAATTCTTCATTGGCGAGAGTTTTCTCGGGCAAATAAATCGAGATAGCTTTGATATATGTCATTATTTTGGATTTCTATAAGTTTTTTACACCTCCCGTTATTCTGATGTTAGATCCTGTCATCCAGCAAGATGCATCAGACAGCAAATAGATTGCAAGATATGCGATATCTTCGGGCTGGCCGTATCGTTTAAGCGGGTATTTAAGCTCATCTTCTTTCAATTGTTCCTCGGTAACGCCTCCTTTAAAAATGAGATCGGTCCACACCATAGCCGGACTAAGGCAATTTACTCGGATAAGACGGGGCGCAAGCTCCAACTCCAGGCAATTCGCATAGGAAATCAATGCACCTTTCGAGGCAGAGTATAGGCCGTTGCCTATGCTGGGAGAGTTTTGGGCAATAGAAGTAACAAAAACGATAGAACCTTCGTTATTTATTTTCTTTTGCTTTAACAATTCTGTTTGGAGCATTACCGGTGCTTTGAAGTTCACTCCCATTATATTATCGAGATCGATCTCGGTCATTTGTTTACATAAAACACGACCTCCCGCACCTGCGCAATGTACTATGCCATCGAGTTTTGGCAGTTGAGATACGAGCACGGGGAGATTAGTGTAATCTGTCAGATCGCCCATCCATCTGGCATTGTTGCCTTCCATCTCCGACAATGTCTGGTCAAGCTTTAACTGGTTCCGTCCCCCGATTACGACAGACCCTCCCATTTTAGAACAAGCCACAGCAATACCCCGTCCGATACCAGACGAGGCTCCTGTTACCAGAATAGTTTTGCCTTTAAGCGAGAAAGGATTAAAAGAGTTGGACATTACTTTGATGCTACCAGATTGAATACGTCTTCGATAGTCTCACATTCGCGAAGTTCTTTGCCTGTGAGGGTTTTCCCATATTCAGTCTTGATAAAGGCGATAACGCCCATACCTGTGAGAGAACTCCATTCGTCCAATTCGTGGAAAATTGTCTGGGCAGTAATTTCAGAGGCATCAGTCTCATCAAGCTGTTCTGCGAAATTCGCTACAAATTCATTTAATTCCATAAATTTTATGTTTGTGTCAATATGATTAATATTTCCAGAGGACCTCTTCATCAATAACCTGGGCCGGGTTGCCTGAAACTACGGTATGGGCTGCGACATTGGAGCACACAAAAGCACTGGCTCCGACGATCCCGCTAAAACCGACTTTAACGCCGGGCATAATTAACGCCAGCTCACAGATCCAGGCTTTTTCACCGATAATCACAGGACGAGTATCGCGGTATCCGGGGCGATTGAGATAATGACCACCATTGTTATCGCGAATAGTTACATTGCGTCCAATCATTACACCACGACCTATTTTGACATGTTCGCCGCAGATTATAGTCAGGCCGATATTGCTGGCCCCTTCTCCTTCGAACAGCAATGTCGCATTATCGAATACCTCGATATCGGCTCCGTAACCGATAGAGGTATTCGGTCCGAGGTAGAGGTGCGCGTTTTTACCTACAAAAAGGCGGGTCTCCAACTTGGCGCGGGAAAATTTTACTTTATTTCCCAACACGCTGATTCCGTGTTTTTCAATCCTCGCCGTTCTGTGAATATCGAGTACACAGTGGGACCTGACTACGAGCATATCCCCGCGTAAAATCTCGGCTATGGAATTGTATCTCAACAACCGTATGTATGAGATGGGGTTTTTACCTACACTGCGATAAACGCGCAATAGTGGTCGAAGCAGTTTCGTTAAACGCGATTTAAACGATAGCTGCTGTGGAAGTATGTATTTCTCGGATAATTGGGTAAAAGACATATGATCGAGATCTTCGAAAAACTGATGACGATCGACCAACGGTGGACCTAATGAAGTAATAAGAGCGGGATTTTCTTTAATGCTGCTTTCAAAAGGCAATTGGATATAATTGATATGAGACTTGATACGTTCGAAGAATGTTTCCCCTTTCTTGGAATTGATCATTACCAACGATGTTCCAAGGTCCTTTTCCATTGATTTGTCTATCTTCTCAATTCCCCAAAAATCGGCAAGAGTGATATCGGCTATACGGGGGTACCCTTTGAACTTACAAGTGTAACAAGAAGGGCGACAATACGCTCTTGTTTTCAGGTAGCCCTGGGTGTATTTACTTTGGCTTTTAGTTTCGAAATACTCTTTTCCATTATCCAATATTACTTTCTGGGTCAAATTACGCCAGCCATATTCTTTGGATTTCGCTTTACAATAAACAACTTTATGCCCATACCTTTCTTCAAACGAATCTAAGTATTTACGCCAGACTTTGGGCGAATTTACTCCAAGACATATAAAATCAGCAATCAATAGATTTTCATAATCTTTTTTCAGAAAAGCCCGTAATGCCGCCATCTGGCAAGGGGTGCCGCAAGCCAAGACTTTTTCCCCTGATTTTACCAAATCACGAACTTTATAATAGAATCCCTCCGCATTACTTTGAAGGTATTTTGAACTTCTCAGTTTGACCAAATCGGACTTGGCATTAGAGATGTACTGACGCACTGAAAAGTCTTCATTAAAGATGGCTCCTCCGACATATCCTTCTGATCGGTATACGCTATCAGCCAACGCAGAGAACATCCCCCCAGAAGTGCTATCGAATACAACTTCGAGGTTTTTATGTTCTGCCGCATAGCATACGGCTTGCGGAAGGTCATTCTTCTTTAAATCTGTGATATTGATAATAGGGCATATTTTATCACACAAGCCGCAGTCTATACAACGGTCCATATTGACCTCTGGATACCAAAAACCTTCAAGGTCTGTTTTAAATGTAATGGCTTGCTTGGGGCATATGTCACCACACGCATTGCATCCACAACAGTCTTCTTTATCTTTTATCACAATCATAGTCGCACCATTGTCCTTCGTCAGGCTATTTGTCTTGTTGAATTACTCTGTTTATTTGATAATATGAAGACATAAACATTTTCTTACTTTACGAATTTTATCCTGTTTTATCATTTAATATATTGATCTTTCATTGTATTTTCGAGGTATCAGAACTATCTGTCCTGATACGTATCCTGATAATACCTCTGATACTCGCCTGAAGTCACGTTATCGATCCATTTTTGGTTAT
>OGNC01000378.1_pt1 | contig 31239 bp, 34 predicted proteins | sample 1573311 | NCBI WGS metagenome assembly OGNC01 (sample SAMEA2581889, study PRJEB24529) | metagenome | biome: Human gut stool | place: China | collected 2011
TACTTGCGATTGAATGCCCTGACAGAATGTAAAGGAGAAATTTGATGAGTAAATTATTATCATTTGCAATACCATGTTACAACTCCGCAGAGTATATGGAACATTGTATTAATACAGTGCTTGCCGGTGGGGATGAAGTTGAGGTTATTATAGTTGATGATGGTTCAACAAAGGATAATACATATGAAATAGCCAAAAGATATGAAAAGGAATATCCAGATATTGTCAAGGCTGTACATCAGGAGAATGGTGGACATGGTGAGGCTGTAAATACAGGTCTTAAGCATGCAACAGGAAGGTTCTTTAAGGTTGTTGACAGTGATGACTGGGTAGATGGCAAAAGTTATAAAAGAATGCTTGCTACATTAAGAAGCTTTGAAGAGGGCAGTGAGCCGGATATGGTTATTGCAAACTATGTATATGAAAAGGTCGGAGCCAAGAGAAAGAAAGTTATCCACTATGAAAATGTATTTCCTGTAGAGCAGATGTTTACATGGGATGATATTAATATAGGCGATTTTAAGGTTGACCAGTATATTCTTATGCATACTGTTGTATATAGAACACAGCTTTTAAAGGATTGTGGATTAGAGCTTCCTAAGCATACATTTTATGTTGATAACATATTTGTGTTCGAGCCACTTCCGTATGTTAAGAATATGTATTACATAAATACTAATTTCTACAGATACTTTATTGGACGAGAAGATCAGTCTGTTAATGAGAGTGTTATGATTTCAAGAATTGACCAGCAGCTTTCTGTTAATAAGAGAATGATTGATTCGTTTCTTTCAGAAAATCCTAAGAATATTAACTGTAGAAAATATATGATTAACTATTTAAGAATTATGATGGAAGTATCGTCTATATTCTTAATTGTATCTGGGACAAAGGAACATATTGCGAAGAAGAAGGCACTCTGGCAGTATGCTAAGGATAAGGATGAAGTGCTTTACAAGAAGTTACGACACAGTCTTTTGGGCTGGTCTGTTAATATCCCTACATCTGCAGGAAGATGGATATCTAAGAAGGGATACAAGATAGCTAATAATATAATAGGTTTTAATTAAACAGATTTAGAAGGAGAAGAATATATGTCTATAATTGATGCATTCAGACTTGATGGAAAGGTTGCAGTAGTTACAGGTGCCAATACAGGTCTTGGACAGGGAATGTCCGTTGCACTTGCGCAGGCAGGTGCTAAGGTTGTAGGTGTTGCAAGAAGATCCTGCGAGGATACTAAGAAGCTTATTGAAGCTGATGGAGGAGAATTTGCTGAGGTTATAGCAGACCTTTCAGATATGTCAGCTATAGATGTTATTGTGAATGGTGCACTTGCAGCTTTTGGAAAGGTTGACATTCTTGTTAATAATGCAGGACTTATTAAGAGAAATGATGCTATTGATTTCACAGAAGATGAATGGGATAGTGTTATTCAGGTTAATCAGAAGATGGTATTCTTCTTAAGTCAGGCATTTGCAAAGCAGTATATTAAGCAGGGACATGGTGGCAAGATTATTAATATTAATTCCATGCTTTCATATCAGGGAGGCATAAGAGTTCCTTCTTATACAGCAAGTAAGAGTGCTGGTATGGGACTTACAAAAGCTATGTGTAATGAGTGGGCATGCCATAACATTAATGTTAATGCTATTGCACCAGGATATATGGCTACTAATAATACGGCACAGTTAAGGAGTGATTCTGACAGAAGTGAAGCTATTATAGACAGAATTCCGGCAGGACGCTGGGGAACTCCTGATGATATGAAGGGAGCCGTTGTGTTCCTTGCATCAGCTGCATCTGATTATGTTAATGGATTTACATTGGCTGTCGATGGCGGATGGCTTGCCAGATAATTGAGAGAATAATAATAAAAGGGCGTTTCAGCTTTAAATGATGTGTGCTCTCTGTACTGGTTTATTCAGTACAGAGAGCACACATCAAAAATGTTGAAATGCCCTTTTGGTATTTTTAGAAATTAATTTTACAAATATTTCTGTCGACATGAGATTTAATGTATGCTGGAACTGCCGCTTTTACATCTTCAGGCATATCCTTCTGATTCAACATGACAATCATTCGGCCTTTGTTAAATAACATGTAGTAACCAAATTTGTTGTAAACATTGGTAAACTGGTTCCATTCGTATGTGTATACAAGATTATGCTCCGGAATATCTGCCATAATAGCATTATTCATAAGAGTTATTGTACATGGGGCTTCTTCTGAAGGGTCTCTGTGTTTTAAATGATAATTAACGCTTGATCTGAACTGGTAACAAAATATATATATTGGATAAAACCAGCATACAGCGTAGAGAATCAGAAGAAAGCTTGAGTAATAGTGCATACATAAAAGTATAATTGATACCATTGCAGGTGTCCATGATAGTATAAGCTCAATTGGGTTTCTTAAAAATCTGTTCCAGAAAACAATTCTTGAATAATCTTTTCCAGAAGCTTTTAATGTTGTGTTGAATTTAATAATATCCATAATAATCCTCATTAATAATTGATATAAAGATATAATAACACCCTCACGAACATAAAACAATTAATTATCTGTAAATTAAAAATATACATAATCTTAGTTAATTGATTTGAAAAAACCAGTTTCCAAAAGACAAGGAATAGGCTATAATATTATCAGATTTATGTATTATCGGAGGGTTATTTTGAGCGGGAATAAGACAGTTAATCTGGAGCTATCACAGATTATACACATGCTGGAAGATAGTGGAACATTTGTAGAGGTTTCTAAGAACATTATTGAGCAGATTGTAGAAAATGTTCAGGCACAGAACGCAGTGATTATGCAGATAAGTGCAGATGGGAAGAGCATGCATTCTATAGTGGAAGCTGAAGATGTCATAGGTAGTAAGCTGGATACTGCTGATATTAAGGAGAACTGTTTATGCGCTGGAAAGCTTAAAAGGACAGCGCATGGTACGGCAACTGACGAGGAAAGAAAAATGCTTGCTTTATGCAGAGCGAACACATGCATATCAGTTCCTATAGCAATTAATAATGTCAAAGCTATGTATCTTTTTGTTATGGGCGATTCAGATGACTTTGGAAGAGATGAATCAGTAATTGAATATATAGAAGATGCTGCAATGATTATACATAGTATTGCGCAGAGCAAAGTTATCAATAACTCGTTGATATCATCTTATGAAGTCTTGCAGAAGATTCTGGATAACATAGGTTCAGGAATTATTGTATGCAGTAAGAGTACGGGAAACATTCTCTTTGAAAATGATATGGCAAGCCATGTTTCTGAAGTTCGTGAGACAATAAGAGAATGTCTGGAGGAAGTATTCAAAAATTCCGATATATCAGATCAGCTTGGAACACCAATGGAGCGGTATAATACAGAATCTGGCCTTTGGTTTGAAGTCAGATTTTCAGAACTGAAGTGGATTGATGGAAGTGATGTTGTTGTTGCAACAGCATCAGATATTACCCAGAAAAAGAAGAACCAGCAGAAGATTGAATATCAGGCACATAATGATTTTCTTACAGGTCTGTATAACCGTATGAAATGTGAAGTTGATTTAAGAAAGGTTATAAGAAGAACTGAAAAGGCTGGACTAAAAGGAGCGGTACTGTTTATTGATCTTGATGATTTCAAGCATATTAATGATGGACTTGGACATCAGTATGGGGATATCCTGTTGCAGCAGATAGCGGCAGGACTCACAGGTATTCCGGGACTCAGGGGACATTGCTACAGAATGGGTGGTGATGAATTTATAATTATTATTGGTCCGGAGCTATACGATGAACTTGGTAAAATGGTTGCTTATATAAAGACATTATTTAACAAACCGTGGTATCTTATGGAGACAGAATATTTCTGTACTATGAGTATGGGTATTGCGGTATTTCCAGATGACAGCAAAGATGTACACGAGATTATCAGAATGGCTGATATAGCAATGTATGAGTCTAAGAAGAATGGTAAGAATGGATATTCTTTTTATGATGTGTGCAACAAACAGAATTCTGTAAGACGCCTTGATATTGAAAATAATATGCGGCAGGCTGTTGCGACAGGAATTGATGAATTCGTTGTATTCTACCAGCCTGTAGTTGATATTAACACAGAGGAATGTGCATCGTGCGAAGCACTGGTAAGATGGGACAGTAAGTCGCTTGGATTTATGGGTCCGGGTGATTTTATTCCGCTTGCTGAATATCTTGGACTTATAACTTCAATTGGTGATTATGTTCTTGAGGAAGCTTGCAGACAGTGCAGATACTGGAATGAACATGGTATGCCGGATTTCCATATCAATGTTAATCTGTCGGTTGTCCAGCTTCTTCAGAAAGATATAGTAGATACAGTAGCTAAAGTGCTTAAGAGGACAGGAGTTAATCCTGTGAATATCGTGTTGGAGATTACAGAGAGCTTTGCTATTAATGATATGGACAGGGTTCTTAATATAATTAATGGCATAAGAGAATTAGGACCAAAGATAGCTCTTGATGATTTCGGTACAGGATATTCATCACTTAACTACATTAAACAGCTTCCTTTTGATATTATTAAAGTTGACAAGACATTTATTGATGATATAACGGAAGATGAGTATGCACAGGCATTCATTAAGCTTATAGTTGAATTGTCTGCTACTATAGGAACTAAGATAGTTGTAGAAGGTGTTGAGGATAAGAGCCAGTTAGATATATTAAGAGAGCTGGGTGTTGACTTCATACAGGGATACTATTATGGTAAACCTGAACCTGCTTACGAGTTTGAAAGATTAAATTTTAAGGGGAGGATTAATATATGAGAATGTTGATTAAGAACGGAAGAGTTATTGACCCTGCAAGTAACACTGATGACATTAGGGATATTCTTGTTGAAGATGGGGTTATAGCAGAAGTGGCAAAGGATATCGACAAGGCAGCAGATACAGTTATTGATGCTAAGGGCTGTATGGTTATGCCAGGACTTGTGGATTTACATGTACATTTCAGAGAACCAGGCTTTGAACATAAGGAAACAATAAGAACTGGTGCAAGAGCTGCGGCAAGAGGTGGATTTACAACAGTGTGTCCAATGCCTAATACTAAGCCTGCAATTGACAGCGTTGAGATGGTTGAATACATAAAGAATAAGTCAGAAGAAGTAACAGATATTAATATTCTTCCTATAGCAGCTATGACAGCAGGTCAGGACGGAGAGTATATAACTGATTATGAGAGGCTTTATGAGGAAGGAGCTGTAGCAGTAAGCGAGGATGGGAAGTCTGTTATGAATGCTAGAGTAGCAAGACAGGCTATGAGGCTTGCGGCAGAAGTAGGAATACCGGTATTTGCACATTGTGAAGATAAGGATCTTGCAGCAAGGGGAGTTATGAATGCCGGCAATAAAGCAAGAGAACTTGGATTTTACGGAATTATGAATTCTGTAGAAGATATTATGGTGGCAAGAGATTTACTCCTTGCTAAGAATACGGGTGCCAAGCTTCATATATGCCATGTTTCAACAGAGGACAGCGTAAGAATGATAGCGGCAGCCAAGAAAGAAGGTCTTGATGTTACAGCAGAGGTAACGCCACACCATTTAACACTTACAGAAGATGATATTAATGAAGATGATGCTAACTACAAGGTTAATCCACCATTAAGAACTAATAAGGATAAAGATATGCTTATTAAGGGCCTTAAGGACGGAACAATAGACATAATTGCAACAGACCACGCACCACATCATCTTACAGAGAAAGACAGAGGTTTTGTAGAAGCACCATTTGGAATATCAGGTCTTGAAACAGCTGTTGCTATTATAATGACAGATCTTGTTAAGAAAAATGTTATTACACCTCTTGAGATGGCAGATAAGATGAGTTATACACCTGCTAAGATTATCGGTATAGACAAGGGAACACTTCTTGTTGGCAAGACTGCTGATATTACTATAATTGATCCGGATGCAGAGTATGTTATAGACAGTAAGACATTTGCTTCAAGAGGCAAGAACACTCCATTTAACGGCAAGAAGGTAAGTGGTGAGATTAAGTATACAATAGCTGGTGGTAAGATTGTATATTCTAATATCAACGGAACAGAAGTTATTATTGATAAAGATGTTCCAAAGTTGTAATATAAGATAGATTAATTGATATGTAAGGAGAATATAGATGATTAACAAATTAGTTGACAAAATCGTTAAGACAAATGCACCCGTAGTTGTAGGCTTAGATCCTATGATGAAGTATATTCCAGAGCATGTTCAAAAGGAAGCTTTTGAGCAGTATGGAGAAACTCTTGAAGGTGCGGCAGAAGCTATCTGGCAGTATAATAAGGCAATCATTGATAATATATATGATATTGTACCAGCAGTTAAGCCACAGATTGCTATGTATGAGCAGTTCGGTATTGAAGGACTTAAGGTGTTTAAGAAGACTGTTGATTATTGTCACGAGAAGGATATGGTTGTAATCGGTGATGTTAAGAGAGGCGATATAGGTTCAACATCTGAGGCTTATGCAGTAGCACATCTTGGAAAGGTTAAAGTTGGTTCTAAGCTTTTAACACCATTTGATGAAGATTTTGCAACAGTTAATCCATATCTTGGTTCTGACGGAATTAATCCATTTATTAAGGTATGCAATGAAGAAGACAAAGGTATATTTATCCTTGTAAAGACTTCTAATCCTTCAAGTGGAGAATTTCAGGATCAGCTTATAGACGGCAAGCCATTATATGAGCATGTAGGTACTAAGGTTAATGAATGGGGAAGCCAGTGTATGGGCGATGCTTATAGTAATGTAGGTGCGGTAGTTGGTGCTACATATCCAGAGATGGGTAAGGTATTAAGAAAGGTTATGCCAAAGGCTTATATCCTTGTTCCTGGTTATGGGGCACAGGGTGGCAAGGCTGAAGACCTTACAGCTTTCTTTAACCCAGACGGACTTGGCGCGATAGTTAATAGTTCAAGAGGAATTATAGCTGCATATGCTAAAGATGAGTATGCTAAGTTTGGAGCTAAGAATTTCGGTGAAGCTTCAAGACAGGCAGCTCTTGATATGATTGCAGATATTAATGGAGCACTTGGAAAGTAAATAATTATTATAATAAGCGGCAGTACCACTCAGCAACAGACTGGTAATGCCGCTTTTATAAAGAATGGAGATAATATTGAGAACTTTAATTAAGAATGGACATATAATAGATCCAGCAAGACATATGTCATATAAGGCAGATATTCTTGTGGAAAATGGAATAATAAGCGGTATAATACAGGTAAAAGCATTTGATGTGCCTGTATCCGACATAGCTGTAGATGAAGTAATTGATGCAGAAGGTCTTGTGGTAGCACCGGGTCTTATAGATACACACGTTCATTTCAGGGATCCAGGTTTTACTTATAAAGAAGATATTAATACAGGAGCTGCGGCAGCTGCGGCAGGAGGTTTTACAACAGTTCTTTGTATGGCTAATACTAATCCTATAGTAGATAATAAAGAAACGCTGCAGTATGTAATAGATAAGGGAAGAACTACGCCGATAAATGTATATTCAGCTGCGGCAGTATCTAAAGGCTTTAAGGGAGAAGAACTTACTGACTTTACGGAACTTAAGAATGGCGGGGCACTTGTATTTACAGATGATGGTATTCCACTTAAGAGTGAAATGCTTGTAAAGGAAGCTATGCAGAAAGCTAAAGAGCTGGATATGCCGTTAAGTTTTCACGAGGAAAATCCTGCATATATAGAACAACAGGGAATTAATAAAGGCGTTGTATCAGACAAGCTTAATATAGGTGGAGCACCAGCCTGCTCAGAGTATATGATGGTAGCACGGGATTGTATGCTTGCACTTGAAACCAAGGCAACAATATGTATACAGCACATAAGTTCAGCGGTATCAGTAGAGCTTGTAAGGACAGCTAAGAAGCTGGGAGCAGATGTACATGCAGAGTCTACTCCACAGCATTTTTCGCTTACAGAAGACATTGTGCTTGAGAAAGGCACACTTGCAAGAGTTAATCCACCAATAAGAACAGAAGCTGACAGGCTTGCTGTAATTGAAGGCCTTAAGGACGGAACAATAGACATAATTGCAACAGATCACGCACCACATAGCAAGGATGAGAAAGCTAAGGAGTTCAAGGCAGCACCGAGCGGAATGATAGGGCTTGAAACATCACTTGCACTTGGAATTACTAATCTTGTAAGAAAGGCTATTTAACACTTGAGGAACTGCTCACTAAGATGACAGTTAATCCAGCAAAGCTTTACAAAATGGACAAAGGCTGTATTGAGGCTGGAAAGATAGCTGATTTGGTTATATTTAATCCAGATGAGGAGTGGGAGGTTACAGAGAATTTTGTATCGAAAGCTAGTAATTCACCATTTATCGGACAGAAGCTTTATGGTAAAATAAAATATACTATATGCAATGGAAATGTTGTATACAAGGATTTGAAATAATTAATTAAGAATGGAGAATACATATGTCATACAGAGAAAATGCATTAATAATTAAGACTTCGTGTTTAGCCGAAGGCATATATGAAATGTGGTTAAAGACAGATAAGATGGCAGGAGAGGCTGTACCGGGACAGTTCATATCGGTATATTCTAACGATGGAGCAAGACTTCTTCCAAGACCAATAAGCATATGCAGAATAGATAAAGATAATTTAAGGATTGTATACAGGGTTGCTGGAAAGGGGACAGAGGAGTTCTCTAAGATGAAGGAGGGGGAATATGTTAATATTCAAGGACCTCTTGGCAATGGATATGATATTAAGTCTATTATGGAATATGTAAAGAATGTCACAGGAAATGATTGTGCGGACACAGAGTTAAAGGCAATTCTTTTTGGTGGTGGAATTGGTGTTCCTCCAATGCTTGAGCTTGCTAAGCAGCTTGAATGTAAGAAGCAGGCTGTACTTGGTTACAGAAACTCACAGATGTTTTTAAAAGATGAATTTGAGCAGTTTGCTGATGTATATGTTGCAACAGAGGACGGAAGTGCTGGAACTAAAGGTAATGTATTAGATGCAGTAAGAGAGAATAACTTAACAGCAGATGTAATATTTGCCTGCGGCCCTACACCAATGTTAAGAGCAATTAAAGAGTATGCGGTAAGCAATAATATCGCCTGTTTCGTATCCTTAGAGGAAAAAATGGCTTGCGGAATAGGAGCGTGTCTTGCCTGCGTATGTCAGTCAACAGATATTGATGACCATTCAAAGGTTAAGAATAAGAGAGTATGTAAAGAAGGCCCTGTATTCAATGTTAAGGAGGTAGAGTTATAATGGCTAATAGAGTAAATCCAATTAATCCGGCAGACGTTAATATGAAAGTAAATATTGCGGGAGTTGAATTTAATAATCCTGTTACTGTTGCCTCAGGAACATTTGGTTCAGGTATGGAATATTGTGAATATGTAGACCTTAATAAATTAGGTGCGGTAACAACTAAGGGTGTGGCAAATGTACCTTGGCCGGGCAATCCAACACCTAGAATAGCAGAGACTTACGGTGGAATGATTAATGCAATCGGACTTCAAAATCCGGGGCTTGATACATTTGTAAAGAGAGATATTCCATTTCTTAAGCAGTATGATACTAAGATAATAGTAAATGTGTGTGGAAAGACAGAAGAAGATTACGTTGATGCTGTGGAAAAGTTAGGCGAACAGCCAGTTGATATGCTTGAGATTAACATATCCTGCCCTAATGTAAAAGAGGGTGGTATTGCTTTCGGACAGGTTCCAGCTTCAGCAGAGCGTATTACAAAGGCGGTAAAAAAGGTTGCCAAGCAGCCTGTAATTATGAAGTTAAGCCCTAATGTGACAGATATTACAGAGATGGCTAAAGCTGTTGAGGCAGGTGGTGCTGATGCGGTATCCCTTATTAATACATTAACAGGAATGAAGATTGATATTAATAGAAGAACATTTGCTGTTGCAAATAAGACAGGCGGTCTTTCAGGTCCAGCTATAAAGCCTGTTGCAGTAAGAATGGTATATCAGGTTGCCAATGCTGTAGCACTTCCTATTATTGGAATGGGCGGAATTGCAAATGCAGATGATGCGCTTGAGTTTATTATGGCAGGTGCGACAATGGTATCAGTTGGTACAGCTAATTTTAATGACCCTCTTACAACAATTAAGGTTGTGGACGGAATAAGAGATTATTGTGCTAAAAATGGAGTAGCAGATATTAACGAGCTTATTGGCTGCGTTAAGTAAAATTATAATTTAACAAAGACTTTACATAGATTTCTTGTAGCAGTGGTATTGCATTTTACATACCACTGCTATTCTTTTATCTGTCGATAAGACATAGACCTTTAAAAAGAAAAGTGAGGAAAAAATTTATGAGAAAGATGAATTTTAAGAAAAGCGCAGCTGTAATTCTTAGTACAGTATGTATGGTAACAGCACTTGTTGGCTGTGGAAGCAACAGTGCAGATGCAGACTCTAACCTTAGCGGAAGCATAACAGCAGCAGGTTCATCAGCATTAAAGCCACTTGTTGATGATGCGGCAGACCTTTTTAATGAAAAATATCCAGATGTTAACATAACAATCGATGCAGGTGGTTCTGGTGAAGGACTTAAGCAGGTATCAGAGGGAACAGTTAACATTGGTAACTCTGATGTAGAGGCAGCAGAAAAGCTTGATGCAGCTAAGGCAGCAGAACTTGTAGACCATAAGGTATGTGTAGTAACAATGGCACCTATCGTAAACAAGGACGTAACAGCAGGCGGTGTTAAGAACCTTACAAAGGCACAGCTTACAGATATCTTTACAGGAAAGATTACTAACTGGAAAGAAGTTGGTGGTGCTGATGAAGCAATCGTACTTATCACTCGTCCAGAATCTTCTGGTACAAGAGCAACATTTAAGAAATATGCATTAGATGGTGCAAGCGAAGCTTCTAACAAATCAATGGAGACAGATGATTCAGGTGTACTTTTACAGAATGTTAAGACAACAAAGGGTGCTATCGGATATGTAGCTTTATCTTACCTCGTAAATAACCCAGGCGTTGATACAGTATCAATTGATGGTGTTGAACCAACACTTGAGAATACATATGCTGGCAAATACCCAGTATGGACATACGAGCATATGTACACAAAGGGCAACGCAGATGAAGTATCCCAGAAGTTCCTCGACTACATCACATCAGATGAATACGGCAAGAAAATGGAATCATTAGGCTACGGCGTATCATCAAAGATGACAGTAAAAGAACACTAAAAAATAGTTGTTAAAACCCCCTTAATTAAAAAGTAAGACAAAATCTTACAAATCACCAGCAACTAAAATTAAAAGATTGAAAGAAAATCAATCAAAAACACAAAGAAATAGGTTATCAAATAAGTAACCAGTTTAGGCGAGCAGATTTCCTGCCCGCCTAAACGCATAGAAATTAATAACATATAAAATGAAATGTAAAAAAGAAATAACAAAGAGCAAATAACGAAGAATAAATAACAAAGAGTAAAGAAGATACATAAAGCTGATAAATAATTCAACGCGGGTTAATCGCAATCCAGTTGTGTGGAGTGTTATATTGCAAGCTGGGTACTGTTGAAACCGTCGGCACTTAGCGGCTGTCCTTTAGTCGCTTAGTACCGCTACGGTTTCAAGTAGCGTAAGCGTGCCCAGCGGTAATATAACACCCCGCACAACGTCCGTTATTATTAATCCCCCGCCGTTGAATAATAACAGCCACATTTTATATGTTAAGAATGGAGAAAGTATGAATATTAAAAGAGGTATGTTTACCAAAGAGTACCTGTGGCGTACAATCGTCACCCTATGTGGTCTTTTTGTTATAGTGCTTACTCTTGGGATAGGTGGATTTCTTGTATACAAGGGTTCAGGAACATTCTTAAAATTCAATCATTCAATCGGTGAGTTCCTGTTTTCACCTGACTGGGCACCTATAGACAATATGGAAGGCGGCGGTTCAGTAGGTACACTTATATTTATAGTAGGTTCATTAAGCACTTGTGGTCTTGCATTGCTTATTGCAACACCATTTGCACTTGGTTCGGCTATATTTATGACAGAGATTTCGCCTAAATTTGGTGAAAAATTTTACCGCCCTGTAATCCAGATATTTGCAGGAATTCCTTCAGTAGTATATGGCTGGGTCGGACTTACCGTGCTTGTGCCATTTATAAGAGATATGTTTCACAGACAGGTAGGACATTCAATATTAGCAGCAGGTATTGTGCTTGCAATAATGATATTCCCTACAATAACAAGTGTGTCAGCAGATGCAATCAGGTCAGTTCCTAAAGATTACAGAATGGGTGCTTATGGAATGGGCTCAACACGCTGGCAGACAATATATAAGATAGTGCTTCCAGCTTCAGCTTCTGGAATATTCTCAGGCATAATACTTGGTCTTGCAAGAGCGTTTGGTGAGGCATTAGCAGTTGCGATGGTAATAGGACAGACAACTGCACTTCCAGACAGCATATTCTCAACAACCAAATCACTTACAACAGAGATAACAGCCCAGATGGGAAATGCGATGGAAGGTGGAGAAACTAAGACAGCGTTGTGGACACTTGCATTGCTTTTGTTCCTTATATCACTTTTGTTCATATTTTTAATACATTTTCTGTCTGCTAAGCAGTCAGAGGAATCTGGAAATAAAAAGAAGAGTGCAAAGACTAATTAAAATCGCCAGTTAAAGTTAATAAAGGGTGAAAATGGATATTAGTGCGCAGAAGCGTGCACAGAAATGGAGATTATATGAATAGGATAAAACGTGCCAAGGCACAGGATAGAGTAATGACAGTTATATTTTACTGTATAGCTGTATTCTTCTTTGTGCTTCTTGCTGCATTTGCCGGATATGTAATTATTAAGGGCTTTTCGGGTGCAAAACCTTCAATGTTCGGCTTTACAAGGCGTGGTGCTATAGGCAACCAGCTTTTTAATACAATATATCTTGTATTCTTGTCATTGCTTATAACAGTGCCAATTGGAACATTTGCTGGGATATATCTTGCAAAATATGCCAGAGGAGGACTTATTACAAAGTTCATAAGAATATGTATAGAAACACTTTCGTCACTTCCATCTATTGTTGTTGGTTTATTTGGCTACCTCATCTTTCTTGTAATTATGGGATTGGATAAAAGCCTTATGGCTGGAGCATTGTCCGTATCAATCATAACACTGCCACTTATAACGACAACAACAGAGGATGCCATAAAAGGACTTCCTAGGGGATATTTTGAAGCGGGTATGGGACTTGGTTCAACACGCTGGCAGGCAATATTCCACATATTACTGCCAGCCTGCCTTCCAAGAATTATGACAGGTGTAATACTTGCAGCAGGACGAGGCTTTGGTGAAGCGGCAGTTCTTTTGTATACAACAGGTTCAGGAACTAACATAAGATGGAGCAACTGGAATCTTGCATCATCAACTTGTCCACTTAACCCATTTCGTTCAGCAGAGACATTGTCATTGCAGATATGGGATTTACAGGTTAATGGACAAAACCAGGATCTGGCTAACCTTGCATCAGCGGTACTTCTTATACTTGTGCTTGCATTCAGCATAGGAGCTAATGTGTTAAGTAATAAGATAAATAAGAAGAATTCTGGTGAGAAAGCGTAGAAATGAGGATAAGTATGAGTAATATAGATATGAATAAAAATTCTGAAAATGGAAGCAGTAATTATACAGGTGATGATAAATTTGTAATCAAAAATCTTAATCTTCATTATGGGGATTTTCACGCATTAAAAAATATTAATATGAATATTCCTAAGAATCAGATTACAGCATTTATTGGACCATCTGGATGTGGTAAATCTACATTTTTAAAGATACTTAACAGAATGAATGACTTAATTGAGGGTGTTAAGATTGATGGTGAAGTATACCTTGACGGAGCCAATATATTTACAGAGATGGACGACATAACATTAAGACACAGGGTTGGAATGGTATTCCAGCAGCCTAATCCATTTCCTAAAAGCATATATGACAATATAGCTTACGGACCAAGGTTATTTGGAGTGCACAAGAAAGCAGAACTTGATATTATAGTAGAAAAAGCTTTAAAGCAGGCTGCTATATGGGATGAGGTGAAGGACAGACTTAAAAAGTCAGCTCTTGGACTTTCAGGTGGACAGCAGCAGAGATTATGTATTGCAAGAACTCTTGCAGTTGAACCTGAGGTCATTCTTATGGATGAGCCAACATCAGCCCTTGACCCAATATCAACTTCAAGAATTGAAGACCTTGCTATTGAGTTAAAGAATGATTATACAATAATAATGGTAACACACAATATGCAGCAGGCGACAAGAATATCAGATAATACTGCCTTCTTCCTGTTAGGAGAGATGATTGAATACGACAAGACAGAGCAGTTATTCTCTATGCCTAAGAACAAGAAGACAGAAGATTATATTACAGGACGTTTTGGATGATAATTACATATTTTAGTACCTTGTTATTAAAATCTTTAAGAAGTATAATAAAGCTAATTAGTTATAATGTGATTAATTAATATAGATATATTAATGCGAGGTATTTATTATATGGAATACGTTAAATTTGATATGCACTGTCATACAGCCGAGGGTTCAGTAGATGCCAAGGTTGGTATAGATGATTATATCAAGATACTTAAGAGCAAAGGTTTTAAAGGAATGGTTGTAACAGACCATGACTCATATGGTGGATATGATGCGTATCTTTCATATGGTAAGAAATATGATGATTTCGTGGTATTAAGAGGCATAGAATATGATAGCCTGGAGTTCGGACATTTTATAGTTATTTTTCCACAGGATACACCTAAAGAGGTATATGAGCTTATGAGATATAAGGGGCTTACTTTAGATAAGCTTATATATATTGTACATTGTTGTGATGGAATATTAGGACCTGCACATCCTTATGGAGAACCATTTATGAGCTTTGCATCTACTATGTACTGGAATCAGTCAAAGCAGATTGCACATATGGTTCATTTTGATTTTGTAGAAGGTTATAATGCCTGTGAGAGTGAGAAAAGCAATAAGTATGCAAGAAAGTTCGCCAAGGGGTGTAAGGTAGCACTTACAGGTGGAAGCGATGCCCATAACAGTAATTGTGTCGGTATGGGATATGCACTTATTCCAGATACAATAAAGACAGAGGACGACCTTATAAAATATTATAAAGATGGCAATCATCCTAAGGTTGGTGGAACAAGATATATATACACAACCAAGGATAAGATAGGAAAGCTTAACAAAGTACTTGTATATTCTTTTTATATGTATAATAAGATTGGAGCAATGTTTAAGTATCCTAAGAGAGCGAAAGCGTTCAGAAGTGCGTTAAGGGCATTAAACAGACGTTTTATAATATATAGAAAAAGATAATCTATAATGACCAGGGAATTCATCATATTAACTTAATAGAACCTGTCAGCAATATTGAAATAATTGAGTGTTAGACCGTGTGCCAATAGAAGCACAGGAAAAGAGGTTAATATGAGAAATAGATTTGACAGACAGTTAGTACAACTTAATAATGAATTAATTGAAATGGGTGGTATGATTGAGAAGGCTATATCTGATACAGTAAAGGCACTTGTTAATCAGGATATTGAGCTTGCTTCAAATGTAATAGAATATGACGAGGAGATTGACCATCAGGAACGTGAGATTGAACAGTTATGTCTTAAGTTATTATTACAGCAGCAGCCGGTTGCAAAGGATTTACGACTTATATCAGCAGCATTAAAGATGATTACAGATATGGAAAGAATAGGGGACCATGCAACTGATATTTCAGAGATTACAATAGAACTTTCTAAAGAATCATATATTAAGAAGCTTGACCATATACAGCAGATGGCTAAAGAAACTATGGTAATGCTAGTACAGAGTGTTGAAGCATTTGTTAACAAGGATATGGATAAGGCAAGGGCGGTTATCGCACACGATGATGTTGTTGATGATTTATTCAACAAGGTAAAGGCTGAGCTTATAGCTATGATTCACGAAAATGTTAATGCAGGTGAGCAGGCATCAGATCTGCTGATGGCTGCTAAGTATTTTGAGAGAATAGGGGATCACGCGACTAATATATCAGAATGGGTTATATTCTCTATAACAGGTCAGCACCCAGATGATAAATAATAATCAACAATCGTTATTTAACATTAATTTTACATTTTACATTGAATTTACATAAGGTTCATATAAGCTTCATATAACTGTTTTACACTCCAAAATGTAAACAAAAAGTAAAGTCTATAAGAAATTTTGGAGGAAAAATGGATATATTTGGTGTATTAGCATTACTTGGAGGATTGGCGATATTCCTCTATGGAATGGATTTATTAGGTGAAGGCTTAACGGGAGCATCAGGAGGAAAGTTAGAGAATATACTTGAAAAGCTTACTTCTAACCCGATAAAGGCTGTTCTTTTAGGAGCTGGTGTTACAGCGGTTATACAGTCATCATCAGCGACGACCGTTATGGTTGTAGGTTTTGTTAATTCAGGTATTATGAAGTTAAGACAGGCAATTGGCATTATAATGGGTGCTAACATAGGTACTACCATAACTTCATGGATATTAAGCCTTACTGGTATTGAGAGTGATAATTTATTTATAAGAATGTTGAAGCCAACATCATTTTCACCAATCCTTGCAGTTATTGGTGTTGTGATGCTTGTATTCCTAAAGAAAGACAAATTTAAAAATCCGGCTAAGATATTTATTGGATTTGCACTTCTTATGTATGGTATGGAAGCTATGAGTTCATCTGTAGAGCCGCTTGCCGAAGTTCCACAGTTTCAGGCTTTATTAACAACATTTAAAAACCCAATACTTGGTATGATTGCAGGACTTATATTTACAGCAATAATACAGAGTTCATCAGCTTCAGTTGGTATATTACAGGCATTATGCTCTACAGGAATATTAAGCTATGCAACTGTTCTTCCTATAATAATGGGACAGAATATCGGTACTTGTGCAACAGCTATGTTATCAAGTATTGGTGCAAGCAAGAATGGTAAAAGAGCAGCTATAGTTCATCTGTACTTTAATGTTATAGGTACAGTTGTATTTATGACGGTGTTCTATATAGTTAATATGTTTGTACATTTTTCATTTCTGAATGATACAGCTAATGAGATGGGAATTGCGGTAATACATACAACCTTTAATATTATTACAACTGCACTTCTTCTTCCGTTAAGAAATGTGCTTGAGAAGCTTGCATATATGACTATAAGGGTTGATGATGAGGAAAAGGCTCTTATGGAAAGACAGAGTGTTAACGAATTTGCACTTTTAGATGACAGATTTCTTGAGTCACCAAGCCTTGCAGTTGAACATTGTAAGACAGTTATAGGCAATATGGCTGATATATCAAGGGAGTCATTATTTACAGCACTTGGACTTATCGGTAATTATGATGAGAATAAGGCATTGTATGTTGGTGAGCTTGAGAGCAGGGTTGATAAATATGAAGATGAGCTTGGTACATATATTATGAAGATAAGTACCAAGATACTTAATAAAGATGACTCAGAGACACTTAATATGATGCTTCACAGCATAGGCGATTTTGAAAGAATTTCAGACCACGCCTGTAATCTGTGCGACTCTGCAAGAGAATTGCATAATAAGCAGATGGAATTCTCGCCTAAAGCTAAGACGGAGTTAGATATATTATGTTCGGCAGTAAGAGAGGTTGTAGATATATCTTTTGATTCCTTTAAGACTAATAATATTAAAGAAGCAGATAAAGTTGAACCATTAGAAGAACTTATCGATACATTAACAGTTGAGCTTAAGGCAAGACATATAAGAAGATTAAGAGAAGGAAAATGTACTATTGAACTGGGATTTGCACATTCAGATATTCTTAATAATCTTGAGAGAGTGTCAGACCATTGTTCTAATATAGCAGTAGATGTTATCCAGTCAGATAAGGAAAATTTTGATACACACGAATATCTTGATGCAATGAAGAACAGGGATAACCAGCAGTTTGCAAGAGAGTATAAAGAATACAAGGAAAAATACAGACTTCCAGAAACTAGAAAATTTGTGTAAAGCGTAGATATCAGCGGATACATTTTGTATAATTTTTTAAAGATACAATGTATTAATATACTGAAATCTGTCGCAGAAATCGAGGATATTATGGCATATGTATATGTTGTTGAAGATGATAAAAATATAAGTGAGATTGAAAGCTTTGCTTTAAAGAATGCAGGACATACAGTTGCTGAGTGTGCAAGCGGCAAAGAATTCCATAAGCTTATGAGAGACAGAATACCAGATATGATACTTCTTGATGTTATGCTTCCAGATGAAGATGGATTAGAGATATTAAGAAAGATAAGACAGACTCCAGAGACAAGAAGAGTTCCTGTTATAATGGTTACAGCTAAGACAACAGAGCTTGATAAAGTTAAAGGACTTGACCTTGGAGCTGATGATTATATAACCAAACCATTTGGAATTATGGAATTAATATCAAGAGTTAAAGCACTTCTTAGAAGGACAGGAAGTTCTGATGAAGAGAAGCTTATAGGAATTGGAAGTCTTTTTATTGATGATGAAAAACGAGTTGCATATGTCGATGATAAACCTGTTGAGCTTACTTATAAAGAGTATGAATTATTAAAATATCTTGCACTTAACCGTGGAATTGTCTTGACAAGAGATAATATAATGGACAGAATATGGAGTACAGATTACGAGGGTGAGTCAAGAACTCTTGATGTTCATATCAAGACATTAAGACATAAGCTTGGTGCGGCTGGTAATTATATAAAGACTGTCCGTAATGTAGGATATTTTATGGATGATGAGGCCAGATAATGAAAAAAAGAATTAATCTTTTGTATATGATAATGGCACTTGTTACTATTGTGGCATCTGTATCTATAGCGTGTACTGTGTTCTACAATGTACTAAAGCATGAAGTGCTTGAAGATATGCACAATTACATAGATGTGTTTATTGGTGCAGATGCCTGGGGAATGGTAACAGACCCTGATAATATAGTTGAACAGAAGGTAATTGATAATTACGATGGAAATCTTAGAATAACATTTATTAATTCACAGGGTTATGCGGTAGTCGATACACTTGTTGATATTGATAAAATGGAAAATCATAACGAACGTCCTGAGGTTGTTGCGGCTAGACGGAATGGTTATGGATGTGACATAAGAAGGTCCGTAACACTTAATAAGAATTCTTATTATTATGCAGTTGCACTTGATAATGGATATGTGCTAAGAGTTTCAAGGGAAGTAAGCAGTATGACGAGTATTATGACAAGTATGTTCCCTGTTATAATTGTGTTATGTGTAATTCTCTTTATAATCTGTATGATAAGTTCACATTTTCTGACAAAAAGCATTGTTGAGCCGATTGAGTATCTTGCCAATAATATGGATGCTTCGGAGTCGGTTAAAGTATATAAGGAGCTTGTTCCATTTGTTACAACTATTAAAAGGCAGCATGAGGATATTATGCGCAATGCCAATATGAGGCAGGAATTCACGGCAAATGTTTCGCACGAATTAAAGACACCGCTGACATCAATATCAGGTTATTCTGAGCTTATTGAAAGTGGTATGGCGGCAGGTGATGATGCCAAGAGATTTGCAGGTGAAATACATAAAAGTTCACAAAGACTTCTCTCACTTATCAATGATATTATAAGAATATCAGAGCTTGATGCCATATCGACAGAAGAAATATTCGAGACAGTTAATCTGTATGAAACAGCCAGGTCAACGGTGCAGATGCTTGAGATAAGTGCACAGAAGCACAGTATTATTATTGATGTTACAGGAAGTGATGTTAAAATTACTGCTGATAAGCAGATGCTTGAGGAGCTTATATATAACCTGTGTGATAATGCGATACGTTACAATAATCCGGGTGGAAAAGTTAAGGTATCTGTGTATACAAGACAGAATAATGGTGTGACAGAAAATGTTCTTGAAGTAGCGGATAACGGCATAGGAATACCTAAGGAACATCAGGACAGGATATTTGAAAGATTTTACAGAGTTGATAAGAGCAGGTCAAAATCTACTGGTGGTACAGGACTTGGGCTTGCGATTGTAAAGCATATAGTAGCCAAACACCATAATGCACATATAGAGCTTGAAAGTGAATTAGGAAAGGGAACTACTATAAGAGTTGTATTTGCTGATAATATGACAGTATAGGCAGTATACTGATTTGATATTAGTAGGTATCAAAGTCGGGGCTTTTGACCCCGACATCATTATATAATTAAATATACAAATATTGTAGTTAAAGTATGTAAATATTGCAGTTAAATATGTAAATAAAGGTTGACGTTCGCTTATTAATTGATTATCTTATACGAGGTAAGTTAGTTAAGAAATGGAGCGTCAATTTTTTATGAGTAAATTATTAGCAGATAAAAAGAAATTATTTGATATTGATAAGGATAATCTGATGTTTCACAATAAAGCACTGTTTGCACTTCTTATACCAATAGTTGTCGAACAGCTGCTTAACTCATTTATGGGTATGGTGGATACTATGATGGTAAGTAACCTTGGAAGCCAGGCAATATCGGGTGTATCGCTTGTTGACTCGGTTAATAACCTTATCGTACAGTTATTTTCTGCTATGGCTACAGGTGCGGCAATTATATGTTCACATTATATAGGAATGAAAAACCGTGAGGGTGCTAACAAGGCGGCAAGACAGGTTGTGCTTACAGTTGCCACAATAGCGGTTGTCATAACTATAGCAGGACTTATATTAAGAAGACCTCTTTTAAGTTTTATATTTGGTAAAGTAGAACCTGAGGTTATGAGCAATGCAGTAACATATTTTCTGTATACAGCTTTAAGTTATCCATTTCTTGCGCTGTTTAGTGCAGGCTCAGCGATATTCAGGTCGTGTGGTAATTCAAGATATCCTATGATGGTATCAGTAATCTCTAACGTAATAAATGTATGTGGAAATGCACTTCTTATGTTTGTATTTAATATGGGAGTTGCAGGTGCAGCTATATCAACACTTGTATCAAGAGTGTTCTGTATGGTTGTTATATTTATAGCATTATCCAAGCCAAAGATAGATATTGTTGTATCAGAATATCATAAGATAAGACCGGATTATAAGCTTATAGGTTCGATACTTGCGATAGGTGTTCCGTCAGGAATTGAGAACAGTATGTTCCAGTTCGGTAAGCTTGCAATCCAGTCAACAGTATCAACTATGGGAACAGCGGCTATTGCGGCACAGGCTATGACTAATATATTAGAAAATGTTAATGGTGTCTTTGGAATAGGTGTTGGTATGTGCCTTATGACTGTTGTAGGACAGTGTCTTGGAGCAGGAAGAAAGGAAGAAGCCAAGTATTACATAGTCAAATTGTGTGGGATAGCAGAGGTTGGAATTATTGTATCTTGTATTATTGTGTATGCGCTTGTACGTCCTATAACGGTTCTTGGCGGAATGGAGACAGACAGTGCAAGAATGTGTATAGAGATGGTTGGTGCGATAACAATATATAAGCCAATTGCGTGGGTATTCTCATTCGTTCCAGCATACGGAATGAGAGCGGCAGGAGATGTAAAGTTCTCAATGATAACATCAATGACAACTATGTGGTGTTGCAGGGTTGCATTGTGTATTGGTCTTGTTAAGGTATTCAATATGGGACCAATGGCAGTGTGGTATGGTATGTTCGCAGACTGGACAGTAAGAGGAATAGTCTTTGTAAGCAGATACTTTAGCGGTAAGTGGATTAAGAAGGTTATATAGTATATAGCATATGGAATGGGCATTTAATACAATGATTAAATTGTTAACAGATTAAATGGTAAATTAATAAAGGTAAACGGTTAAAAAATGGAAATTTTATTACATTAACGGTTGAAATTATATATAATATCGGTTGACAAATGGAAACTTGCCTCCTATACTTTAATTAAAGTAACTTATAGACATTAGATCTATTATACGGAGGTGCTGCATATGACCATTCAGGAGATGAGGGATAAGAAGAAAGAAAAAGGCTACACATATGCACAGATGGCAGAGTTATCGGGAGTACCATTAGGAACAATACAGAAGATATTTTCTGGTGAAACAGAAAGTCCACGTTATGATACGCTTCTGGCACTTGAACAGATTTTTACAGAGCAATCTGTAGTGTGTGAGGCTGCTGCTTCTTATAAGACTGACAGGAATGGAAGTTACACGCTTGATGATTATTATGCCCTGCCAGAGGATCAGAGAGTTGAGTTAATTGATGGATATTTCTATACAATGCTGTCGCCTACATTTGGACATCAGTCAATTGGTGGGGAGATATATCGTCAGATTGCTAATTATATTATGGAGCATAACGGAAGCTGCCGTCCATTTATTGCACCGGTAGATGTGCAGCTTGACTGCGATAATAAGACAATGGTTGAGCCAGATGTTGGCATAATATGTGACCCTTCCAAGATTAAGAGATTTGGAATATATGGAGCACCGGATTTTGTTCTTGAAGTAATATCTCCATCTACTAAGAAAAGGGACTATGCCCTTAAGCTGTCAAAGTATATGGAAGCTGGTGTCCGAGAATACTGGATAGTGGATTTCGTGCAGGCGAAGATACTTGTGTATTATTTTGAAGGTGATAATTACCCTGTTATATATGGATTTGACAAGCCAGTTCCAGTGAATATCTATGGTGGTGACCTTACTATAGACTTTTCTAATATTGCTAAGTGGCTTGAGGAAGGGATGGAATAAGGAAAGTGCCGATAAAAAAGTGCCGATAGAATTCAAGAGAAATAAAAATATAAGCTGTAAGTGCAAAGTATCTTAGCATTTACAGCTTATTGTTATGTATATTTAATTAATGAACATTAAATGCTTTAATTCCAGGATATACGGCTGAGTCACCGAGTTCTTCTTCAATTCTAAGTAACTGGTTATACTTAGCAACACGTTCTGAACGAGAAGGTGCACCAACAGGCATAATCATAAATTCCTGAACATCAAGTCCAGATGATAAAGCGTGACAGCCACCATTAATAATATTCATCATAGGAACTGGGAGTCTGTTGCCTGAAATTCCACCTAAGAATTTATAAAAAGTTAGAATGAACTAATGCGGGTTAGAAGTCAATAACTCAAAGCGATAATATTTATCATATGGGTGTTTAGATACAGAATTTATTCTGAATAGCACTGATTAAATACCAAATAACACATCTCAATTGAAAGTGTATAGTCATTGTGATACATTTTATTTATGAATAAAGAAATGAGGATTAGTATGAAAACAGTAGAGATAGCAGTATGTGATGATGAACAAGTGCATATAGACAGAATTGTTAAATATATAGAGGTATATTCGGAAGAATCTGAAATAAATATTAATATAACATCATATAATTCAGGAATGGCATTGTTGAAGGATATAGAAAATGATGATTTAAAGTATGATATTATATTTCTTGATGTTGAAATGCCAGAAATTAATGGAGTAGATATAGCAAGGCAGATACGTAAAATTACACAAGATGTAATAATATGTTTTGTGACGAGTTTTGATAAATACGCAATACAAGCTTATGGTGTTGAAGCATTAGCATATGTTGTAAAACCAGTTGCATATGCTGAATTGAAAAGAGTGCTGTCAAGAGCTGTTGTATTGGTGCAATATACATTTGATTATAGGGAAGCAGAGGAACGATACATAGAGGTTCCTGTTTCGAGAAATACCCGAATAGTAGACGTAAGGACTATACAGTATATTGAAAAACGAAGAAATCAATGCGTTTTACATTGTACAGATGCAGAGATAACGTGTTATGAAACATTAAAGAAGATTTGTAGTAAGTTAGATCAAAATATATTTATATATGTGCATCAAGGGTATATAGTCAATTTTGACGCAATAAAAGAAGTTAAAGAAAATGTGGTATGTCTTGGGGATGGCGTTGAAGTGCCACTAAGCAGAAGTCATTATAAAGAAGTGAAGAATAGGCATATGAGTAAAATAAGAAAGCTGCTTGAAGAAAGAAAAATGTAGAGATAACACTATTGTTAATTACAGATAATAATTAAATACTATTATCTGTAATTAGGAATAAGTATATCAACAATGAAGGTAGTATCATTGTAGTTAATATCAATTGTGCCACCGTATTTATTAACATTATTCGTAACACTAATAAGACCTAATCCGTGTAAAGGGTTAGCCTTAGAGCCAGAAGAAGGTTTGCTGGAGACAAAGCGACCTTCTCTTTTTTTGATTTTTTCGTGGTGATTATTTTCACAATGTATCGCCAGATATGTATCTGCCTGTTTAATAGCAAGATTAATATATCCGTTATCGAGTTTGGAAGCGGCAGTTATAGCATTATCTAATATGTTTCCAAGCACTGTTATGAGAGTAAAGTCATTTATATAGATGTTGTTAAAATCTAGCTGGGTATCAAAGGCTATTTTATTATCATCACATATGAGCTTTTTAGAGTTAAGAAGTGCTGATATGGTAGATGAAGTGGAATATATAGCCTGAGTCTGGTTAAGTTCATCAGTTATCTTATGTATGTAATCGTGAATTTGTTTATTTTTACCATCAACAGACAAACTGTCAATAATAAGAAGGTGATTTTTCATATCGTGTCTTAATGTGTGGAGCTGTTGTAATTTATCGTCAATCTGAGAATTATATTCAGATTCCATAGCAGCTTTTTCAATTTGAATTTTATTCATAGCATTTTCTTCAAGAGTAATTGCAATTCTACTATAAGTAGTAAGACAAAATATGATTATTAGCGCGATTAATATAAAAAACATAGGAATAAGCATCTGTGAATTAAGTATTGTTGGTTCAGTGAGAATAGGTGCTATTGATAAAGTGATGATAGTTGCAATTGATATAAAATCATATAGAAATATGTAGGGTTTTGCTGTACTTAATGATTTGATTTTTTTAGTATTAAAATATATACAGGCAATGATATAAGAAATGATAATACCAGAAGTCGAATTATAATGTGTGTAAAGTTGATTTGAAGCAATTTGTAATAAATCTCTAAAAAATAATGCATGCAGTAATATAATTATAAATGTAGAAATATAATCATACATAAAATATTTAATGGCAGTAATGAGGCGTTTGATAAGTGCTCCGTTTCAGCTTACTAAAATATAGGCAAGTATAATAATATTTAATATATATACGAACCAGTTAGGAAAAGTTATTATTGCATAGAATATTCTAAATGTTAAAAATACAGGTCTGAAAATATGTTTATAATGAAAATTATAGCCATTATTTTTAATGAATAAATCTATAATTAAAAAATCAAAGATATTCTCAATAATATCAAAGAAAATGTCGTAGTAGTTCATAAATACCCCCAATTTACTCATAAAAACATTATACAAAATGTAAAAAATATGTCAAATTATACCAAATAGCACCGTTTAAATACCAAATAGCACATGTCTATTGCATTGGAAATATAGAAGTGATATGTTTGCTGAGAAAGGAGATGATAAAAATGAACTATATCAGTTTTTTTGTGCCAGTATCAGAAATTGAACAAATGAATATTAGTGGTGGAAGTTCAAAAGGAAAAGAAACCTATTGGAAAAATGTGTATGATGTATTGTTGAATTTATTTGGAATGAAATAAATTCATATATACACAAAGTGCAAAAAAATGAGGAAATATGTGTGAAGAAACAAAGTAAAGTACAAATTCTTATTATAACTATAATGATATTATTGTGCATATTATCAGTAACTTATACATTGATAATATATCATAAAGTTATTATTAGAGATGTGATTTTATTAATCATTTTTTTATTATTAATTATATTCTTATGCAGGAAGAATAATTAATAGAAATATTAATAGTAAGTATCAAATGTAATTTTATTATAAGGAGAAGAATATGTATAAAGGTTTAAATGAAATGAATATGGAAGAATTAATATGTACCGATGGTGGTGGAGTTGGATGGTTAGCTGTAGCAGGTGCTGTAGTGACAATAGGTACCTTGGTTTCGTGGGGATATGAAGTATATGAAGGCTGGAAAGATTATACTAGATAGTAAAAAATAAAAGGGATTAAGATTATGAAGTTTGAAGAATTAAATGAAAATGAACTTTTTAGGATAAAAGGTGGGGAAGATAATTCGTTGTTTTATCAAATTGGCTGGTGGTTAGCTGAACGATTTAAGTATAGGGATAATATTGGTTCTTCTGGTGGTCACTTTTAGTTGATAGAGTGAATATATTTACAAATTTAATATTAGTTTAAAGAGGTTGTTGTATTAAAAACTTTATATATTGTGTTTGCAGGACCATTTGTTGAAGAAATAATATTTAGAAAGAACATATACACATTTATACAAAATATTGCAGGTGTTAAATGTGCGGTGGTATTCTCGGTATTAATATTTGCTCTTTACCACTGTGATATAGCGATTTTTCTGAATATGGAATTCAGTCAGATATTAGCAGTAATACCGCTATTTTTTATGGGACTTGGACTGGCGTATATACAGGCAAAGACACAAGATATATTATGTCCTGTGTTAGTGCATATGATAATAAATATTATTTCGCTGAGCTGAGAATTCATCGAATTAATAGAAATAGATTAGACAGATAAGAAACAGATATAAACTAATATAAAGTTTATATCAGATAAAGGGGAGAAATTTTAATGAAATGTACTAATTGTGGAAGTCAGAAAATGGTTAAAATGGCGCTTATAGCTAACCAGATTTGGAAGGTAAAGGTTGCTGACGAGATTAAGAAAAATAAATATGATAAAAAATCAGAAAAAGGCATAGATGCATATTTATGTGAAGAATGTGGACATATAGACTTATGGTTACAGTCCTATGCACAAAAGAAATAGTTTTTTGAAAATTTAAGCTTGCTGAGAGAGTTCAAATAATTAAAAAGTACATAAAATACTGAAAGGTGATAGAAAACAGAAAGATTAGGAGGGGAGAATATGAACAAGAAATATTTACTGAATTTTACATTTATTATCACAATAATAATGCTTATCTACGCAGTATTGTGCGTTATAGATGGAGTGTCATTATTAAATCCACTTTTGACTTATATTGTGGCATTTATAGTATATGTATTGCCAGTGGCTTATATTTCAAGCAGACAGGCAGAATTAATTGGTATGACTTTTAAGAATGAAAGTGGCAAAGAAGAAAGTATTGAACATATAATATGTGACAAGACCAGAAGAAAATCAGAAACTGAAAATAATGGTGAAAAGATTTATCTTAAAACTAACAGGTATTACAGGTGGCTCACTAACAGAGTGATAGTGAAGGCAGAGGCTGAAAAAATATATTTGACAATTCCTAGGGAATACGGGAAGTACTTTAAGGAAATAGAGGCTGATAAAACGGAATTAAAAAGTAAAAAGTTCAGCAATATAAATACTATGCTTGTAGTCAGTGTATTAGCAGGTGCTGTATTAGGTGGAATAGCTGGTATTGCAGGTGCCGCTTTCTATGGAACATTTAATGGATATATTGTGGGAATGAATTTGTATCGTGCATATGCAGCATTTGCGCTGGTGGGTGCGGCAATAGGACTATACACTCCAGTATAATTGAAATATTCCGAATTCTGTCAAAAAAATCCTATTTATGCAATTTTTTTTCGATAATGCTGCCGAATGAGCAGCATTATTGAGTATGATAAAATTATCTGATTATGCCTTAATCTGAAATTCAAGAATAACTTTATCGTATTTGTATGTTTTTTATATATAAATTTTATTTTAAAAATAAATATATATTAGTTATATATTTATTAGGATCACTATGCTGTGGTGGACCTTCAAGATACACTTCCCTGAAATCTCCAGTATGTGGAATTTTATTTATATCTGCGTATTGAAGCAGATGTGTTCTTGTATGGTTAATATTCTGATAAGAGCCATAATGGCAGGCAGCCAGAGCATTTTTCGAAGTCATAGTAACTATATCATCACCACAGCTGTTGCTATCAACTGTTGCACAGAAAAGTATATCAGATGGATTTTTGTAATTGAATTCTATAAAATACTGTGGCTTTGAAAAGTCAGTTTTATATTTGGTAATGGCTATGATAGCAGTATCTCTTAAAAAGTCAGTTTTTTCCTGAAGATTATCTGATACCTTTCTTCTTGCACAAACAGTTTGTGCTGGAACTGTAATCTGGGATATTTTAATATCAGAAGTAGCTATTCTTTCGTACAGGCTGTTAATATTGTCATTCAGCCGATCTCTAATTGCTTCAAGTCTGTGTACCAGCGAAATAAGGTCTGTTGAGCCTGCAAAATATTCGCGTATTTCAGGAAGTGCTAATCCATAGCTTTGAAACAGACGTATTATGCGTATTTTTGTAATGGTATCAATTGTATAATATCTATTACCATTAATACCATTTTTGACATCAGGAGCAACCAATCCACAGACTAGTACGGTAGCAACGTTTTCTGAGAATTGTGTAATTAAAAATTGCCTTTTTGAAAATAATGAATGTGATTCAGGTGGAACGGTGAATGTTTCACATTATGGAACGCTTGAAGTGGTAGATACGGATATTACAGGTAATATATGTACATCAGATGAAGAGGATGATAGTACTACAGCAGGAATTTGTATTGATGTTTGTGGAAAGCTTGTACTTAATGGAAAAGTAAACATTACAGGAAATACATACAATAATAAGGAAAATAATTTGATATTTTATCCTCACGGCATAGATAGATTTTTGATTGTTCTAGGTGAGCAATTTGATGCGGCTTCAAAGGTAGGGCTCAAAGTAAGGAAGGATGCAATAAATTATGCATATGACGTTATTGAGAACATAGGCGAATTTAAAGAATCCTTTGTGTGTGACCATGAAAATGGTGAATTGTATGTTGAAGATGGTAAGCTGTATTTCAAAAAAAGGCATATCCACAAAAAAAATCTACATAAATCCAGGGTGGAAGCAACCTGTGTTATACCAGGACATATTGAGTATTATACCTGTACCGGATGTGACAAGCTGTTAGATGAAGAAGGAAAAGAGATAACAGAAAGCATAGAAATACCGGCATTAGGTCACGATTTCACAGGTGAATGGACAGTAACTAAGCCATCAACCTGCACAGAGAGTGGAGTTAAGGCAAGAAAGTGCAGCCGCTGCAGGGAAACTGAGAAAGAGACAATTCCTGCTACTGGTCACACAGAAGCAGAGGACGCCGCAGTAGCAGCAACCTGTACTACTGCTGGAAAGACAGCAGGAATCCATTGCCTGGTATGTAATACAATAATTAAGGCACAGGAGGAGATTCCAGCCACCGGTCATAGTTTTGGTAAGTGGGAGAAGGTTAAAGCACCAACATGTATGGGTAGAGGAAGCGTAAAGCGTGTATGTGATATCTGCAGATATATAGAGATAAAGGATATAGCTGCAAACGGACACGTATGGAATACTGATTACACAGTAGACAAACAGCCAACCTGCACAGAAACAGGAAGCAAGTCAATCCATTGCAGGAACTGTGAAGAAGTAAAGGATAGCAAGGTTATTGAGGCGTCAGGACATACTTTGGGAGACTGGATTATAGACAAGCCTGCAACTGTAGAAACAGCAGGAAGCAGACATAAGGAATGTGAAACTTGTGGCGCGATTCTTGAAAAAGAAGAAATCAAGAAATTAGAGTTACCAGCATATAAGATTATAGATGGTGCTGAAAGCACATGGACACAGAATACCAATACAGATGGCAGCCTTGTAATCAGAGGAGACGGGGCAATTGCCAAGTTCAAAGAGGTAAGAGTTGATGGTGTAGTTATAGACGTAAAGAACTATACAGTAACAGAAGGTTCAACAATAATTACCTTGAAGACTGAGTATCTTAAAACCTTGCCAGCTGGAAAGCATACATTTGAAATTGCATGGACCGATGGCTCAGCAGCTACTTATTTCACCGTTGCTGGAAGCACAACCGAAGAAGATAATAAGCTGGAAGATAATAAAGTGGAAGATAATACTATCGATGATAAAAAGGCGGAAGATAACAATGTCGAAAACAGTCGGAGTGATGTAGATAGTAATGCATCCTTAAAGACAGGAGATACAACAGACATAAGACTTTGGTTGATACTGCTTATGTCAGCTTTAACAATAATGACAGGATTAACAGTAAAAAGTAAAAGAAACGATTGTGAATAAATCGAAATAGAACTTTATACATAGAACTTTATTATTCTCTGAAGCTAAGATGAATGTAATCCATGCATTTGTAATTATGCAAATGCATGGGTTTTTTAATTTGAAATGATTATAAATATTATAACACAAAACAAATGGTCTGTAATATTTTACAGATTTAAAATAATTTTTACCAAGCAACGCAGAGCGTGTTGATAATGCAAATACACATTGAAACTAATAAAGTTTTATGTTAGAATAGACCCAATATAACAATAACAGTGCGAAGCCGCATATACAGGAGGTTTTAGATATAATGGAAGCATACAAGCAGGAATTTATAGATTTTATGGTTGAGAGTGATGTGTTAAAGTTTGGGGATTTCACATTAAAGAGTGGAAGAAAGTCACCATTTTTTATGAATGCAGGTGCATATGTAACAGGTACACAGCTTATGCGTCTTGGCGAGTATTATGCTAAGGCAATTCACGAGACATATGGTGATGATTTTGACGTGCTTTTTGGACCAGCATATAAGGGAATTCCAATCAGCGTAGTTACAGCCGTTGCTTATGCTAAGCTTTATGGTAAGGAAGTGCGTTATTGTTCAGACCGTAAGGAAGAAAAGGACCACGGTGCAGATAAGGGAAGTTTCCTTGGAAGCAAGTTAAAAGATGGCGACAGAGTTATTATGATAGAAGATGTTACAACATCAGGTAAGTCAATGGAGGAGACAGTTCCTAAGGTAAGAGGAGCAGCTGATGTTACAATTATCGGTCTTATGGTATCACTTAACCGTATGGAAGTAGGTCTTGGCGGCAAGGTGAGCGCGTTAGATGAGATTAAGGAAAGATATGGCTTTGAAACAAGTGCAATTGTTTCAATGGCAGACGTTGTAGAACATCTTTATAATAAAGAATGTGAAGGCAGAGTTGTCATTGACGATAAGTTAAAGGCAGCCATAGATACTTATTATGAACAGTATGGGGTGCGTAATTAATTAGTCAGTTTG
>OGNC01000388.1_pt1 | contig 30507 bp, 28 predicted proteins | sample 1573311 | NCBI WGS metagenome assembly OGNC01 (sample SAMEA2581889, study PRJEB24529) | metagenome | biome: Human gut stool | place: China | collected 2011
ATAATACCCTTATCAATTGGGATAAGACAGGCGATGAGAAGGTTACAGCACTTATTGAGGTAAAAGTTACACCTCAGAGAGGACTTGGTTTTGACAGCATTGCCGAGACAATTTACAAATACGATGAAGTTACATCAGTTTATCTTATGTCTGGTGGCTTTGATTTTACAGTTATTATTGAAGGAAAGACTATGAAGTCTGTTGCACAGTTTGTGGCGGCGAAGCTTGCACCACTTGATTCAGTGCTCAGCACATCAACACATTTTGTATTAAAGAAATACAAAGATTATGGAACTGTAATTGATGAAGAAGACAAGGATGAAAGGATGTTAGTAACACCATGAGAAATGCTTTATCTAAGAAAATAGTAGATATAGAGCCTTCAGGTATAAGAAAGTTCTTTGACGTTGTAAGTGAAATTCCAGATGCAATATCACTTGGCGTTGGTGAACCTGATTTTGATACGCCTTGGAATGTAAGGGAAGAAGGCATATACGCATTAGAGAAGGGAAGAACATTTTATACTTCTAATGCAGGACTTAAGGAATTAAGACAGGAAATAAGCAGATATGTTGCAAGAAAATATGATACACAGTATGACCCAATGAAGCAGGTACTTGTAACTGTGGGTGGAAGCGAGGCTATAGACGTAGCGTTAAGATGTATGGTTGACCCAGGTGATGAGGTGCTTATACCACAGCCAAGTTATGTATCATATCTTCCTTGTGCAGTTATGGCAGATGCTGTTCCTGTATTTATTAATCTTAAAGAGGAGAATCAGTTTAAGCTTACTAAGGAAGAACTGTTAGAGCATATTACGGATAAGACTAAGATTCTTATAATGCCATTTCCTAACAATCCGACAGGTGCTATTATGACAAGAGAAGAACTTATGGAGTTAGTGCCTGTTATTATAGAGAAGGATTTGTATGTTATATCAGATGAGATATATTCAGAGCTTACATATGGAGATAACAAGCACTGCTCAATAGCAAGCCTTCCTGGTATGAAAGAAAGAACTATTATGATAAATGGTTTCTCCAAGGCATTTGCTATGACAGGCTGGAGATTAGGTTATGCCTGTGGACCTGCTGAGATTATAAAGCAGATGATTAAGCTTCATCAATATGCGATTATGTGTGCACCAACTAACAGCCAGTTTGCCGCTGTTGAGGCATTAAGGAATTGTGATACAGAGGTAGAGAAGATGGTTACAGCCTACGACCAGAGAAGAAGGTTTCTTCTTCATGAGCTTAAGAGTATGGGAATAGACTGTTTTGAGCCATTTGGGGCATTCTATATATTTCCATCTATCAAGAAGTTTGGTATGACATCAGATGAATTTGCTAGCAGACTTCTAGAAGACCAGAAGCTTGCAGTTGTTCCTGGAACAGCATTTGGCAATAGCGGTGAGGGCTTTGTAAGAATATCGTACGCTTATTCAATTGAGAACCTTAAAGAAGGAATTAAGAGAATAAAGAACTTTATAGAAAAGTTATAAGTACATATTAACTACAATGGAGGAAGAATTATGGCAGGAATGAACGCAGATTTTATCAATCCATTTTTAATGTCAGCGACTAAGATAATGCAGGAAATATGTCAGACAGAGATGAAGATAGGAAAGCCTTATGTCAAGACAACAGAATTCGAGAATAAGTCGGTTGCAGTTATGATAGGTATAACAGGTGAGTTAAAGGGTCAGGTTATTATGGCATTTGAGTTTAATAAGGCATTGGACGTGGCATCTAAGATGATGATGGGTATGCCGGTAACTGCACTTGATGATATGTCTATAAGTGCAATAAGTGAGCTTGGTAATATGATTATGGGTAATGCTGCAACAATATTCTCAACAAAGGGATATGTTATAGATATTACACCACCAAGTGTATGTCACGGAGATATGACTATTACACAGTCATATACACAGAATATATGTGTGCCTATCCATTCAGGTGACGAAGTGGCACTTGAACTTAATATAGCTGTAATAGCAGAACAGTAAAGAATTATAAGGAAAGATAATTATGTTAAATATAGTATTACATGAGCCAGAGATGCCTGCTAATACTGGCAATATAGGAAGAACCTGTGTAGCGGCAGGCGCACGATTACATTTAATTGAGCCGCTTGGGTTCAGCCTTAATGAGAAAATGCTTAAAAGAGCGGGACTTGATTACTGGGATAAGCTTGATGTGACAGTATATAATGATTATGAAGATTTTCTTAACCGTAATCCGGGCGCTAAGATATATATGGCAACTACTAAGGCACATCATACATACGCTGATGTGAAGTATGAAGACGACTGCTATATTATGTTCGGAAAGGAAAGTGCGGGAATACCAGAGGATATACTTGTAGACCACGAGGATACCTGTATAAGGATACCGATGATTGGAGATATCCGTTCCCTTAATCTTTCTAATTCAGTGGCAATAGTGGCTTACGAGGCATTAAGACAGCACGGCTTTGAGAATATGAGCTTGTCAGGAGAATTGCATAAGCTTCATTGGAAGTAATTAATTATAATGGGATGAGGGTACATTTTATGTATCCTTATCCTTTGTAATATACAGAATTATCAGATGAGTAAGGTGTATTGGATACAGGAGTTGCGAAACGTATGAGAAACAACAGCAATATCGTTAATTTTTATGCGAAAGAATATATAAGAGAGAGGTTAGAAAGCTCTCTGGATAAATTCATAGATAAACAGCTTATAATGGTGGTAGCACCATCGGGATATGGAAAGTCCACACTTGTAAGGCATTATTTTAATGACAGGCCATATTATAATAAAATGTGGTTCCCTATGCAGAGTAAAGAAAAAGACGACAACTGGGTGTGGAAAAGATTATGCCAGAAGTTGGGTGAATATAGTGAAGAGTTAAAAGGAAAACTGTCGGATACACAGCTTCCACAGTCTAAGCAGGAATTGTCTTATATAGTTAAAATATTAAGGCAATATGTCAATGATACAGTATATCTTATAGTAGATGATTATCAGGAATGTGCAAGTGTCACATTAGACAACCTTATAATGGAAGTTGTAGATAATATAGACAATATTCATATAGTGCTTATATCAAGAATACTCCCATACAATATACCATATGAAGCAATGTTTCTAAAAGGACAAAGTGTGCTTATCACACAGCAGGATTTAAAGCTTACTAAAGACGAAGAAAAAGTAATATTTAAAGAGAATGAAATAAATCTTACAGCTGAAGAAGCAGATTTGTTATATGAGCATACAGATGGCTGGATTAGTGCTGTTTATCTGTCTTTATATGAATATAAGAAGCTTGGCAGAATGGGTGGTTTTCTTTCTGTCAATCATCTGTTAAAGACAACTATATTTGATAAGTTGTCAGCAGATATGCAGGAATTCTTTATGAAAATGTCACTTTTTGACTGGTTTGATATTGAAGGTGCAGAGTATGTCACACAGCTTGATGTTACAGAGAATGACCTGCTTGAAAGTGTAGAGCAATTTGGATTTCTTGATTATGATGTGACAACACATTCATTTGCTATGCACACATTATTAAGAAATGTGTCTGGTATGGAATTGAATAAATCGGACATAGAAATTTCTATGCTTTATAACAGGGCGGCAGAAGTATCTGAAAAGCGAAAGTCTTATATAAAGGCAGTAGCTTATTATACTAAGGCAAAGAACTGGGACAGAATTGCAGCTTTATATGCAGGAAAGAATGGAAGACGTCTTATTGAGAGAGCACCGGGAATATTCCAGAGCGTAAGAGAGAATATAGAAGAAGTTATGTGGGAAAAATATCCGACTGTAATGCTTAATTATCTTTATTATATGTCAACTAAGGAAAATGTGCATAATGTAATGCCATTATATGAAGAGATAATTAATGATATTAATAATCATCCAATATGGAAAGATAATAAGTTCCTTATGGGCGAGATGATGATTATATTATCAATTCTTCAATTTAATAATCTTGAAAAGATGAATCAGTCCTTAATAAAAGTCAGAGAATATTTTGGTGAGAGAACATCGGTTATATTTGGCAATTCACTTCTTACTTATGGAACAACGTGTATGACGACATTGTATTACAATAAGTCAGGCAGGCTCAAGGAGATAATAGAGCAGGAAAAAGAATATGCTAAAGCATATATGAGAATAACACAGGGAAGCAGAGTGGGATGGGATGAATTCTTTGATGCAGAATATGCAATGATTACAGGTGATATTGATACAGCCTACAGGCTAGCAAAGCAGGTGTTATTACAGAACATTTTAAGAAACCAGACGTGTATAATTATAAGCTGCTACTATATGATATTAAAATGTCTTATATATTATGGTAAGAAAGAGGAATTCTATGAAGGCATTGAAAAGCTTAATGAGTTGACCAGGGATATAACATATCCCCTTCTTATTATAGATGCTGAGCTTGTGCAGGGCTATGTATATGCGTGCCTTGGACAGCAGGAGAAAATGTCAGACTGGTTACAGAATTTCAGACTTGAGAACTGTAGTAAGCAGATAAGGAACATACGAAGCGGCTGTATGACATATGGAAAGCTTATGTGTTATAAGAAAGACTGGGCAATGCTTGATATGATAGGACAGCAGATGATGGTTCCATATGAGAATACATCACATATATATCCATTTATAACAGGCTGCGTATACAGGGCAATAGCACAGTATAATATGGGTAATACAACAGAAGCTGAAAGGTATATTAAGTGGGCAGTTGAACTTTCATATGACGATAACGTGATAATGCCATTTATTGAGAATGGTGTTGAATTAGAACCTGTTATAGAAAATGTGTATACAGACGGATTCCTTGAGTCATTAAAGCCATATATCGCTAAATACAAGGCTGGAATAGAAAGCTTTAATGCAGTTAAAGACGACAATCCATATAAGCTTACCAAGAGAGAAAAAGAGCTTATGGAATATGTTAAGGCTGGTTATAAGAATTCAGAGATTAGTGAGCAGATGCACATCGCATTAGTGACAGTTGAGAAAAATCTTACAAGCGTATATAGAAAGCTTGGAGTTAATAATAGAACATCAGCAATTATGATGTTACAGAAATAATATGTTATAGAATAATATGTAATTTAATGCTTGCGGACAGGCTTATAAAATAACAGATTATGGAGCAAAAACCAGTATATCATATAATAAAAAGTATGGTTTACCATAATAGAAAATCATTTTCTATATATGTATACTACAAAAGTTAGTTTAAAATTGAGTAAATAGGAAAGGAAAATTAATGGTAAATAAGTACAAAGAAAGATTAAAGCATTATACGATTAATCGTAAGTTAAAGGCTACTCTTGGAGTTGTAGCTCTTATAGCATGTATTATAGGTGTAATTCTTATAAGTGGTATATTAGCGGTTGCTAATAATGTAAAGGGAATATATCAGGGACCAATGAACAATGTTAATGATATAGCTAATGTTAAATATGGTCTTACTGATTTACAGAGAGCCATTAACAGACTTTTAGCTGAAGGTTCTGATAATATGGCAGATAGATATGCAAATTTTGAAAAGACAGTAGAAGAAGATGTCAATCTTGTCGTTTCAGGAGTTGATGATATGGATAAGCATTTCAAGACAGAAGCTACGAGAGCAAAGCTTTCAGAAATGCAGGCTAAGATTAACGAGGGCGAGAAAGTAAGACCTCAGGTTATGCAGCTTTTAAAGAGCGGAAAGATTGATGAAGCTTATGCACTTAATTATAATACATATCTTCCTATAGTTAACGAAATCAAGTCATTAGCAAATGATATAGAGACATTAGTATACCAGAACGGAGCAGTGTATTATACTCAGTCAGTGCGTCTTGGTAATGGACTTACAATAGCAGGTATTATACTTGTTGTTGCGTTATTATTTATTTCAACATTCTTTACAAGAACTATAACAGAAGTTCTTACAACACCAGCCAAGCAGATTGTTGAAGCGGCAGAGCAGATGTATCATGGAGATATGTCAGCAGCTAATCTTATAACATACGAATCAGAAGATGAATTCGGAGCTATGGCAAAGACACTTAAGGGAACAATGTTAAATCTCCACGCATATGTGGATGAAATATCAACAGTTTTAAGAGAAATTGCAAGTGGTGATTTAACTAAGGATTCAGATGAAATTACAGATTTCCTTGGAGATTTTGTAAGCATCAAAGAATCATTTGTATACATTTTAAAGAATTTTAATATAACATTAACTAATATTGCCAAGACATCAGAGCAGGTTGATATTGGTGCCGAGGATCTTTCAAAGGCAGCAGGTGATCTTGCTAAGGGAACAACAGACCAGGCAAGTGCTGTTGAAGAACTCACAGCTACAGTTGAAACAGTAGCGGCATTAGCTAAAAAGAGTGCAGATCAGACACAGACTGCATATGATAATGTATTAGCGGTAGCAGAAAATGCAGAAGAAGAACGTAAGAAGATGGACAGCCTTACAGAAGAAATGGCTAATATTATCGAAATATCTAATAAAATCGAAGCAATTACTTCAACTATCGAGGATATCGCTTCACAGACAAGTCTTCTTGCACTTAATGCTTCAATTGAAGCTGCCAGAGCTGGTGATGCAGGACGTGGTTTCGCAGTGGTTGCAGAGCAGATTGGAAAGCTTGCAACAGACAGTCAGAAGTCAGCTGTTAATACAAGAGAACTTATTGTTAAGACTATAGAAGAGATTAATAAGGGTAACGAGATAACCGCCTCTGTTGCACAGGCATTTGAAGGAACAATTAATGAAATGCAGAAGTTTGCTGATGTAGCTAAGGAAACTAATGAGTCAGCAAGAAATCAGGCAGAAATATTATCACAGATTGAACAGGGTATCGAGCAGATATCAGGTGTTACACAGAACACAGCAGCTTCTTCACAGGAAAGCTCAGCAATCAGTGAACAGCTTGAACAGAGAGCCAGGGAGCTGGATAAGCTTATTAATAACTTTAAGCTTTATAGACCGGTTAGCAGATAATAGGACTAAAATTATATATTAATGCTTGATTGGTGGCTGTAATTGATAACAACGGACGATTGGCTGCAATCAACATAAGCAACGAAGACACATTTGCATTGAGTGTCGCTCGCAGCGGTACTAAGTCGCCAGCTAAGGCTGCCGACTAAGGACCGGCGGCTCCCCATCGTCTTCTTATGCTTATGTTGATTGCAGCCAATCGTCCGTTATTAACATCACCCCTTCGCAAGTGGCAGCGTAAATATAAACTCCGTCCCCACATCCGGCGTACTGATTACATCTATATGCTCTTCGTGTGCCTGAATTATTTCTTTAGTTATGGACAGTCCAAGTCCAGACCCTTTCTTGTCACGGCCTCTTGAGGCATCTGATTTATAAAATCTATCCCATATTTTATCAATATCTTTCTTGGCAATTCCGCTTCCAGTATCTTTGATGGATATCTGGGCTTTATCACCTTTTTCTTTGACAGTTACATATATAAAGGAGTTATCGTGGCTGAATTTGATTGCATTATCTACAAGGTTGTATATAACCTGTTGTATTTTACCTTTGTCAGCTTTGACATTAAGTGCTGTGCCAGAGAATGTCAGGCTGAACTTAATGCCTTTCTTTTTACACGAACCCTCAAGAGTTTCTATTGTATGCTTTATTACTGAGTTAATATCAAATGTTGTAATCTCAAGGCGGACAGTCTTAGGGTCAAGTTCATTAAGTGTAAGTATATTGCTTGTAAGCTTGGTAAGTCGTTCGGTTTCAAATAATACAATATTAATGTATTTATTAATCATTTCCGGTGGTACTGTTCCGTCCTCAATGGCTTCAAGGTAGCCTTTTATTGAAGTAAGAGGCGAACGGAAGTCGTGCGAAATATTGGATAAGAACTTCTGCTGGAACCGGTCCATTTCGTTAAGTTCTTTTGCCATATAATCTAGAGAAGCCGCCAGACGTCCGATTTCATCATTGTGGTGTATTTTAATGCGGTAGGAAAGATTACCTTTTCCATATTCTTCAGTAGCCTTGGTAAGCTCATTGATAGGCTTGTGAATATGTATGAAATATAGCACCAGCATAGAAAGTGAAAGCAGCATAGCAATCACCAGTGTAAGATAGTTGGTGTTAAATGTATCATATACCCTGTCAGTTATGACAGTTTCAGACATATTGATGACAACATAGCCTTTCATTGTGAAATTGCTGGCAATAGGAAAATATGCACTTACAACAGTTTCGTCAAATACACCATAGAAATCACCTGTCTGTGTGTGTGCACCTTTAAGCCTGCCATAATCAAAATCCTTAAGTTCATATAGATAACCATTAGAATCTGCTGTTCCAGAAAATCCAGTATCTAACATAACATCACCGAATGGGCTTACGAACATAATTCTTGTGTGGTTGAGTTCAGATACTATTTTAAGGTCAGCTTCTATGTCTGAAAGATATTCTGGCGTGAATGTATCTTTTGCAAATGTGCCGGCAATTTCGTTAGCCTGCTGGTAAAGCACTTCAGAATAATAGTCATATACTTTATTATAATCGTGCCTGAAACATATTGTTGTTACAGCTATAAATCCTACAACAGCAATTATTATATATAGAGTTATCTGTTTGGTAAGCATATTATATTTCATATTGAGTCCGTTCCTGCTTATTTAGTCACAAATTTGTAGCCAATTCCCCATACGGTTTCAATCGACCATTTATCGTGGTCTTTAATCTTTTCACGAATTCGTTTGATGTGCACATCGACAGTACGGGTATCGCCGATGTAATCATAGCCCCAGATATTGTCAAGAAGCTGTTCTCGTGTGAACACCTGATTAGGTGCAGATGCAAGGAAGTATAAAAGTTCAAGTTCTTTAGGCGGCATTTCTACAGCCTTTTTATCATAAGTAACTGAGTAATTGTCAAGATTGACAATTAAGTCAGGATACGTTACACATCTTGCATTTTCTGATGGTGCAACGGTAGTCTGTGGGAGATGATAACGTCTTAATACAGCTTTAACACGTGCGACAAGTTCTTTTGTTTCAAATGGCTTGATAATATAATCATCAGCACCAAGCTCCAGACCTAATACCTTGTCAAATGTTTCGCCCTTAGCTGAAAGCATAATTATTGGCGTATTATTATTCTTCCTGATTTCACGGCATACCTGATATCCGTCAATACCAGGAAGCATAAGGTCTAACAGAATGAGGTTAGGCTTGAATGTAGAAAGGTTATCAAGTGCACTTTCGCCGTCATATACAATCTTAGTTTCAAAACATTCTTTTGTAAGATAGAGTGAGATGAGTTCAGCTATATTCTCATCATCATCTACGATTAAAATTCGTTGTTTAGCAACCATATGTGCCTCCATATACAATATTTATAGTTAATCTTTAAATGTTACAATTGTAACACCTTCTGCACCCTCGCCAATCTGTCCAAGGCGGAATTCTTTAATATAAGGAACTCCGTGCAGATAAGAAGTTATACCAGAGCGTAGAGCACCTGTTCCCTTGCCGTGAACAATTCGTACCTGTGGAATTCTGGCAATATAGGCATCATCAAGATATTTGTCAAGAACGGCAATAGCTTCATCAACAGTGTATCCAAGAAGATTAATCTCAGAAGATACAGAAGATGATTTTGACATCTTGATTTTACCTGAGCCACCAGCACCCTTAGGCTTAGAACTTGTTTCAGCAGGATCCTTATAGCCTTTAAGTATGGCAAGATTTTTAATATCCATTTTAGTGCTTAAGCTTCCTACAAGTACAGTAACCTGGTTTTTGTTCTTATGAATCTGGGATACAGTACCTATGACGTTCATTGTAAGAACCTTAACGTGCATACCAACCTTGAATTCAGATATATCGTGAGCCTTATGCTCGCTTATGTTGTTGGCAGGTTCAATCTTTAACTTTTCCTGTCGCTTATTCATTTTCTCACGGATAGCACTGCGGTGTTTCTCAAGCTCTTTTACAGTCATACCATGCTTGTTCATGGCATTAATTGTCTTATCAGCATACTCTTTCGCATCTTTAAGTATGCGTGCAGCTTCTTCGTTAGCTTTTCTTATAATATTGTCAGTGCGTTCATCAAGACGTTCAGTCTTTTTGGTCAGTTCAGACTTTAACTGGGCAATCTGTGCTTTGTACTCATTTAATTCCTCACGCTCACGCTCAATTGTAACACGGCTTTGCTCAAGATCAGTTACAAGGTCTTCAAATTTGATATCCTCAGAGTCAAGACGGCGTGAAGCATCATTAATTATATTGTCAGAAAGTCCAAGCTTTTTGGAAATGGCAAATGCATTACTCTTTCCAGGAACTCCGATAAGAAGCCTATAAGTAGGGCGGAGTGATTGTACATCAAATTCACAGCAGGCATTTTCAACACCATCGGTTGTGAGTGCATACATTTTAATCTCGCTGTAATGTGTTGTCGCCATTGTTGTAATATTACGTCTGTGAAGGCTGTCAAGTATAGCAATTGCAAGGGCTGCACCTTCTGTAGGGTCAGTACCAGCACCAATCTCATCGAATAAAATGAGACTGTTGCTGTCAGCTTTTTTAAGAATATCGACAGTATTAGTCATATGAGAGCTGAATGTACTAAGGCTCTGTTCAATACTCTGTTCATCGCCGATATCAGCAAATATATTGTCAAATACAGCTATGTCGGAATGTTCCAGTGCTGGAATATTAAGTCCGGCCTGAGCCATAAGAGTAAGAAGTCCGACAGTCTTTAAGGATACGGTCTTACCACCGGTATTAGGTCCTGTTATGATAAGAAGGTTAAAATCTGTACCGAGATAAATGTCTATAGGCACGACAGTATGCGGCTCAATAAGAGGATGTCGTCCTTTTTTGATATTTACTATACCTTTGTTATTCATAACAGGGCGGCTGCAATTAAAATGCCTTGATAAAAGTGCTTTGGCGAATATGCAGTCAAGATTGGTAAGTATCTCATAGTTTGAAAGCAGTGAATCGGTATATTCTGCGGCTTTAGCACTTAAATCTGCAAGAATAACTTCAATCTCAGCCTGTTCCTTAAGTTCAAGCTCTCTTATATCATTGTTAAGCTTGACAACTGCGGCAGGCTCAATAAATACAGTAGAACCGGTCGATGACTGGTCATGAACCATACCAGGCATAAGTGATTTGTATTCAGCTTTAACAGGCAGACAGAAACGTCCCTGTCTTGTTGTTATCACATAATCCTGAAGATAAGTTCTTGTAGATGGTGAATTTAATATTTTATTAAGTTCAGTGTGTATGCGGTCAGCAGCTATATTTTTCTGACGTCTTATGCTGCGGAGGTTCGCACTTGCATCATCACTGATTTCATCTTCAGATATAATACATTTCTTAATTGCGTTATTAAGAAGTGTAACAGGGTCAAGCATGTCTATTAAAGGTTGTATTGAGTCAGCACGCTGTTCATAGTATCCCTTTATGTGGGCAGCACATTCTAATAACATAGATATGTTAAGAAGCTCAAGTGCATTAAGAGAGCTTCCGACTTTAAGTCTTGCAATGCTTCCCCTGATATCTTTTATCCTTGAGAAATCCACGCTTCCCTTCTGGTATACACGTGTAAGTGCATCATTAGTATAATCAAGTGCTGTATTGATTTTGTCTATGTCAGTCATAGGCTCAAGCTTATGAAGTATCTGCTTTGCACCGTCAGAACAGGCAAAAGATACAAGACGAGATATTATTTTATTATATTCAAGTGTTGATAATGATTTATTATTCAATGTAATACTCCTGTCATTTTAAATAATAATTATTATATGTCTGCTATTAGTGATAAAAGCTGACAATCCTCTCTTATTATATACTAAAACCGATTAAAACCATAGGATAAATTTAAGAAAGAGCCGACTTTTTAACATCTATGTCATAGTTTGTTCATAAACATAGTGTATACTTTATTTATATTGCGTAATAACCGGATAGTCAGAAGAAAAATGTACTTGTGATTTAACATATCAGATGCGTAAGCATCTGTTAATGAATAAGAATGAGGGATAATATGGAACATAAAGATACTGAGCAGAAATACGATTTATATACGGAAAAGATTGTATTAAGTCCTAAGGTTAAATATAAGAATCTTATAAGAACAATTAAGATACTTATATTGATAATAATAGCAGGAGTGGTGTATATAGCGGCTGACAAGCTTATTGTGCCGTCAGTAAAGGCGAAGTTTGATAAGAAGAAAGCAGAACAGGATAGAATTGAATTCACAAGAGATGAATATCCGGAGCCTGTTGTTGTTGAGGATGAAGAAGGACAGCCACAGATTAAGAAGGATTATGATACATTAATGCAGTCGTTAAGAACGAAGGTAGATGATGTGCAGAAGTCAGTTGTCATAATTCAGGAAAGCACGGAAGGGCTTAATTATGAGAATTATATTGAGAACAGGGAAAATGTAACATCTACGGCAGGACTTATTGTTGCCTATGTGAATTCAAGATATATTATACTTACATCAAAGAAATATACTGATAATACTGCGGATATAAGTGTTAAGGTTAATGATAATGAATATAAGGCGGTATATGTGTGCTCAGACAGTAATACAGGTATAAGTATAATAAGTGTTGATGCTGAACAGATGAGTGAGGACGACAGGACAAGCATAGAGGTATCAGTTCTTAGTAATTCATATATACTTAACAAGGGTGAGCTTGTAATTGCCGCAGGCAATATATATGGAACGGATGGGGCAGTAGATTATGGAACTATAACCAATATCAGCTCGTACAGCCTTATAGATAATAATGTAGACATATTTGAAACTAATCTTACAGCCAAAGATGAAGATTACGCATTTTTATTTAATTCGGACGGCAATGTTGTAGGAATATCTGTACACAGTAATAAAGATGTCAAGCTTAAGTTTATGGGAATATCAGATCTTAAAGGTACTATTGAGAATATGATAAACCGTCAGGAGATTATGTATTTTGGTATTAAAGCAGAGAATGTAGACAATGAATTGGCAGATAAATACAGTCTTACAACAGGAATATATATACTTGCAGTTGAGCAGGAGTCGCCGGCATATCAGGCAGGACTTCAGACAGGAGATGTAATTGTAGAGGTAAATGGCGAGGAATGTCTTACTATGCAGAAGCTGAATGAGAAGCTGTACAGATGCCAGTCAGGACAGAGCGTTAATGTCCTTGTAAAAAGGCTTGGTAAATCAGGGTATTTTGAAGTATCTTATGATGTCAATGTGGAATACAGATAAAGCAGCTACTTGACAGTACAGAGTAGAATTAAATAGTTGAGATAAGAATATAATAAGATTAATTGAAATCAGAGAGAAATCTGATTGAATGGAGGAAGAGTATGCGTTATATAGAAACATTTAAAGACGGAGACAGAATTTCAGAGGTATACCTGTGTAAATCCAAGTCATCAGCACTTACTAAGGCTGGAAAAGAATACGAGAATGTTATACTTATAGATAAGACAGGACAGATAGATTCAAAGATATGGGACGTTAATTCAGGTGGAATATGCGATTTTGAAGTTAATGATTATGTATTTGTTAATGGACAGGTTACAAGTTATAATGGTGCATTACAGTTTAAAATAGAAAGAATTCGTGTGGCAGCAGAGGATGAGTACACACCAACAGATTATATTCCATCTTCAAGATATGATATAGAGCAGATGTATGAGGAATTATTAGGATTCGTAAGAAGTGTAGATAATCCATACATAAAGCAGCTTTTGGAAGCATTTTTCGTTGAAGATGAAGCATTTATTAAAAAGTTCAAGAATACGTCAGCAGCCAAGACAGTACATCACGGATTTATGGGTGGACTGCTTGAACACAGCCTAAGTGTTACAAGATTATGTGCAAAGATGAGTGAGAATTACGATTTCCTTAACAGGGATCTGCTTATAAGCTGTGCAATGCTTCACGATGTAGGCAAGGTAAGGGAATTAAGTGAATTTCCAAGAAATGACTACACAGATGAGGGGAATTTTATAGGACATATAGTGATTGGCTACGAAATGGTTATTGAAAAAATCAGACATATACCAGATTTTCCAGAGATATTAGCTAATGAGGTTGGCCATTGTATATTATCACATCACGGTGAGTTAGAATATGGTTCACCTAAGAAGCCGGCAATAGCAGAAGCAATAGCACTTTCTATGGCAGATAATATGGATGCAAAGCTTGAAACTTTAAGGGAATGTCTTGAAGCCAAAGACACTAATGACTGGCTTGGATTTAACAGATGGCTTGAATCCAACATAAGAAGAACAAGTTGTTAATGTGAGGAACAGTTATGGCATATAGTAAGAATGATATTGTACAGGTTACAATAGAGGATATAGGAGTAACAGGAGAAGGAATAGGCAAGATAGACGGCTATACATTATTTGTAAAAGATACAGTCATAGGTGATGTAGTAGAAGTTAAGATTATGAAGGCAAAGAAGAATTACGGATATGCCAGACTTATGAATATCATAACACCGTCAAAGGACAGGGTTACACCGGAATGTAATATAGCAAGGCAGTGTGGCGGCTGTCAGTTACAGGCTATGAGTTACGCTGCACAGCTTAAGTACAAACAGAAGCTTGTCAGTGATAATTTACAGAGAATAGGTGGACTTACAGAAGGCGTAGATTATGAAATGTGTGACATTCTTGGTATGGACACGCCATTCAGATACCGCAACAAAGCACAGTATCCTGTAGGTGAGGATAAAGACGGTAATATTATTATGGGATTTTACGCAGGTCATACACATTCAATAATTCCTTGTGATGACTGCCTTTTAGGTGATGAGAACAACTCTGTAATATTAACAGCCGTCAAGCAGTGGATGAAAGATTACAGGGTAAGAGCCTATAATGAGAATATCCATAAGGGAACTTTAAGACATATACTTATAAGAACAGGATTTCATACTGATGAGATTATGGTCTGTCTTGTTACTAAGAAAATGTTAAGAAAAGAGGCGGCAGATGGACTTGTAAGAGTGATTGAGCGGCTTAATAGTGGCAGTTCAGCAAGTGATAATATTTCATCAGGTAGTGATAATAATACAAGTAATAACAGTGGAAGAAAGTTAAATATAGCTTCGCTGGTTGTCAATATTAATAAAGAGGATACTAATGTAATACTTGGCAGGGAATGTGTAACTCTTTATGGAAGACCTTATATAGAAGATTACATTGGAGATATAAAGTTCCAGATATCACCGCTTTCATTCTTTCAGGTTAATCCTAAACAGACAGAAGTGCTTTATAACAAAGCATTGGAATTTGCTAATCTTACAGGCAATGAGGCAGTGTGGGATCTGTATTGTGGAATAGGAACAATCTCGTTATTTTTGGCAAAAAATGCAGGAATGGTATACGGTGTAGAGATAGTTCCACAGGCGATTGAAGATGCGAAGAATAACGCGGGGCTTAACGGAATAGATAATGCAGAGTTCTTTGTAGGAAAGGCAGAAGAAGTAGTCACAGCATTTTATGAAAGCAGGAAAGCAGATGATGGTACAGGTCACAATATGACAAGACCAGATGTTATAGTGGTAGACCCACCAAGAAAAGGCTGTGATGAGAAGCTTCTGGATACTATTGTTACAATGTCACCACAGAGAGTTGTGTATGTAAGCTGTGATTCGGCAACACTTGCAAGGGATTTAAAGGTGTTATCGGAGCGTGGATATAAGATTGTGAAAGTACAGCCGGTTGACCAGTTTGGGAATACGGTACATGTGGAGACGGTTGTTCAGTTGGTTAGAAAAAAGCCGGATACATATATCGACATTACCGTTGACATGGACGAGCGGGATTTAACATCATCCGAAGCAAAGGCAACTTACGATGAAATAAAAGATTACATATTCGATAAACATTGTGTGAAAGTATCTTCGCTTTATATTGCTCAGGTAAAGCAAAAGCACGGTATTATCGAAAGAGATTGTTACAACAATCCTAAAAAAGGAAACCCAAAGCAACCTCAATGTCCGCCGGAAAAGGTAAAGTTGATTGAGGAAGCATTACGGCATTTTAAGATGATACCGTATCGCATGGCATAAAGTCATCAATCGAGCCTGTGGTGTTGATGTCAAGGAAAGATAAATAGGAGCCAGAAAGTGGCGTATTTCCGGACTTTTTCGGAAGTTAGAAATAGAAGCCTAACTCCTGAAAAGGCTCAGTTGCTTTATATGGAAACATATTTACTACGAAAATGAGTGTCAGGTTGTAACCTCGGATTAGATAACGCAAATTGAATGTGTGGATTAGGTGTCAGAGATTTTGAAGTGATTTTTGAAAGATGAAAAAAGTTGACAACAAATCGTGCAACTCGATACTAAAGTCATTTTCGGGCAGTGGATTAGATGTTATGGGAGGTGAAGACAGAAATGTTCAAAGATATATGCATCAATAACAAATCGTGTGAATTGATGAAATCTGTGAATAGACCTAAATATGGCAGTAGAACAATACTAACGGATTCATGTTGGGAATATGTAGCTTTGTTTTTGAAGCGTCAATCAATATCTGGAGCAAGTGATGCCTTATTTTATTGGGAACAGGCGCATAGTTTCTATTTAGCGTCACAGGAACTTCCAGATAACGCACGACCACTAACATCATATTATTGTATTTTAAACGCAGCTAAAGCTTTATTGCGATATAAAGGTGTTGATGATAGCAAATTAAAAAACCATGGAATATCGTCTGTTAGAGATGATACTAATATGACAAATATAAAAGAGGCGTATACATCGATAAAAGGTGCTGGAGTTTTACCTGAGTTGTCAAGATATTACGGTCATAATATAGTTACAGGCCATTACACAATGGCGGAATTACTTTATAATATTCCATGTGTTCATAGAGCATATTGCATTACTTTTTCCAAACCGGAGATATTCGTTCCTATCAGCAAGCCTGTGTTCGTAAAAAAAGACAACTCTAAGGAAGCTTGGATTAAATTCGAAGTTTCTGGAAGGTATGCAAATGCTAAGGCTCTTAAGAACTTGCCATCGAAGTTTGAGAGAGACCTAGGTGTTGATGATAAATATGTTATTAGAATGAAAAAAAGATTCAATTGGGATATTCACAAGCCAATTGAGGAGCGTAAAAAAGCACTAAATAAATATCACGAAAAGACTAGAGGCTATCTTTTTTACATATTTGGTGAGACAAAATTATGGTACATAAAAAAAGAAGTTTCAGGTAATGACAACTTAGCAAATATGCCGTCGACTGTATTGATTTTTGCTGTGTTTCATTGGATAAGTGAATTGGTCAGATATAATCCGAAATTATTTAACAAATACATGAAGTCAAAACAGAACTGGTTGTTACATGAATTCATTAATAATGCATTAGACCAATTTGTAGATGAGGTAGGATGTGAAATAACAGGTGAAGATATTATGTGTACTGGATACAGAAAATGACATAAATAACTCATATAAACCCTCTCGGTTATTATATCCGAGAGGGTTTTTGTGTAAAAAGCTTATTAATAAAAATATTACAAGTTTCAGTAATAGAAGGTATTGACATTTGAATTGAGAGATGGGATAATTATTACAGACACCGATAATAAAGATTACTAAAAAGAGGTGATAAGAATGCTTATTTCTAAGAATATACAAATCGAATTTGCTGATTCAACAATAAAAGCCATTGATGCCATTCATGATATAAGAGAAGGTGTCAGGAGTGCATCGTTGAATCTTTATTCGAGATACGGTGTGCAGATACAGATCCCGATGGTTTATGGTGACGATAAGGTGGTAGTAGAAGTCAAAATTCCTGAAGAAATTGTGGACACATTTGCAATAGGCCCTCATTTAAAAGGTGTTGCTGCATATTTACTTAAGCAATGTAATGGTAGATATGATGATTATCTTGTAGGAAAACGCTTATTGAGCTATACAGAAATTGCAGCACCTGATGCGTCTGAAAATAAATTCCGTATGGAAGATAGACTGGAGGCTGTTTCAAAGTTCGCAAAATTGCTTGAAAGGTCTGATGAAGAAGCCATGGATGCGATTAGTAAAATATTGATGATAATAAAGGAGGTTAACCAAAATGATATTACAAGTATTTAAGAGCGTAGGTAGTACATTGAGTATAGCTGACGCGTATACGGCATTGATTTCGCTATATTCTAATCAAATTTATCCAATGAAAAAGGCTGCAGGTTCTCTGGGCGGAGCAGTAAATGGTGGTACGATTATATTGAAAAATGGTTATTATATGAGAGTGAGGTAAAATATGGATAATGCATACGCAGATAATTTGACATACGGAGCATCGGAATTAGCAAAGAGAAGTAGTGTATCTGTATCCCTATCAGGGTGGCCAGCTGCTTTTGCAATAATGTCGATTCCATTATCTGTTGTCGCAATATATGCAATAAAAGAATTAGCATAAGTAAAGACTCCCCATCATTGGATATATTCCAGTGGTGAAGAGCATTTTTGCATCTATAGGAATTAACCTTCAATGTCAACTTTAAGTCTGGACTTGAGCTCCACCGTGAAGTGGTCATGCCAGACGGTTATCTGACCAAGCCTTCAACCTAGCTCTCGTCGAATTCAACAATGTTAGTGCCGGAAGAACAGAGAAAGGTAACAAGAATTATCTTACTTTTATGAAAAGCTCGGAAACATTCGGAAAGATAATATTTTGCAAAAGATTTCCCCAGGTTAATAATAAAGCACAATAAACTTAATACATTCGTGGCATTGCAAAGGCAGAAATCAAGACATCAATCGAAAGGTTGGTGTCTTTTTCTATGCCAAAAATCCGCACATTCGTATAATTAAAATCCTTTTGCTACAATGTAGTCAAAGGAGGAAAGATTATGAAAACTATATTTTATCTTGCACTTGATGATAATGAACGCAGTATGATTGTCCGGTCTCTCAACAGTTTAAGGAACAGACTAATGGCACAAGGCAAATATACCGACGGAGTTGATGATGCTCTCTTAAAGGTCATTGGAGCAAAGAAAAAGAAATACAAAATCATTTATACGGAGGTTTGATTACCATGAAAGAAAAGAATGTGCGTTATCAAAATCAAGGCAATTATCAACTGCCTTGTATCACAATAAAAGAGCAAAATAAACTACACATCGGTGTGTGGGCAAACCGTCACAGACAGTATCTTAAAGCACATCATCGAATAAGATATTACAATTTGCTCACATCGGAAAGGTTGTACCCTTATCTTGCGGACATCGAGGAACAGGCACAAACAATGTTTACACAACTTATCAAATCGCTTGCCGAAAAGGAAAATGTAACAGAGAATTTGAAAGCGGATAACCCTATACTATGGGTGAAGAAGATGAACAACATCCGTAATCGTGCAATGGAAGCTGTGAATAGCGAGGTGATTTTCGTATGAGAAAAATTGTAATATCCGCAATGATATTAACTCTTGTTTTTGGTATAGCAAGTTGCACTGCTCATAGTGAGGCGGACAAAAAGGCGGTTGTTAGTTCATCAAGTAATGCCGTATTTAATGTTACGCAAGCGGAAGATTTGTCCGAAAAAACAGAAGACGAAACGGTTGAGAAAAGTACATTTTCGGAAGAAACAACACAGCCGCCTGCCGCTGAAACCGGTGCAGAAAAGGTGTCAAAAGAGCCGATTTTTTCTCAAACCACAACAGCAAATAACGAGGCAAAGCAAGATACTCATACACAAGAAGAAACGCCCAAAAGCGGAATATTAACTCCTGAAATTACAACAAATACTGTTGCGGAAGTCACAACAGCAGTTGAACAAATTGAAGAATTTGATATATCCTATTGGATTTCTTATTCACGGAATTATGCTCAAGTTATTGGATTGACTCTCGATGAAACCGCAACTGAATATTGGGACAATCCAATATCCGCTAATGTAAGCAATAATAATATCGGCACTGATATTGAAAGTAGATTGAACAGATACAAGAATTTTGAGGGCTTTTCTTCGGTGTGGATATGGGCAGAAAAAATATCCGATACACAGTATGAAATCTACATCGGATACGCATAAAGTTAAAGCACGGATTGCAGAATACTCTGTTGTCCGTGCCTATTTTTTGTTTGATATTAAATTTTGAATGTAAAAACTGCCACAGATAAAAAGGTGTGTAGAGTCTTAGCGAGCAGACCGGTTGGATAACCAAACGGTAATCTGCCCGCTTTCTGCACATACTGAGCGAGCAGACCATTTATGGACAGGTTGTCCAAAACGGTGCTGTCGCTCGTGCTTTCAGCGAGCAGTGTATTTGGACTGCCCACTCCCAAATACCTCGTTAGGATTACACCCTAAGACCTGTAGATTTATATTTGTATTTGAGAAATTAAAATTTTTTAATAGTTGATAATGCCAAATTTCCTGTTAACGTTTTGGCTTCAATACCATCCATTTGCTCAATACACAATTGATTATATTGCTCCTTTGAGAGCTTTGAATACACATAATTATCGTTAGAGTCTTTATATAGTTTAAAACCCAATAATAAAAATATAGGACATAGGTGAACTACATCAGCATACATCATCACTATACCAAAGAATACATAAATAATTATATTGATTAACCAGCCATACCAATTTAAATCAATAGTAAAAATTGAAACAATATATGGAACAAGAAATGATGCTACTTCGTATGTTACATTATTTTTCAATATCGCCTTACAGCGCGAATTCGGTCTAACTTTTTTCAGAATAAATATTACCAGAGTAGAGATAGCAATGAATCCCAATAATACAAGTATTATTTCTCTTGATTCTGAAAAATTCAATTGTATTCTTTCTATAAAAGTCACATCTTCTTCTCTTGTCCTGAATAAAATTTTTATTATTAAAATCGGATATAATATTATATATGAAGCTGTATATATCATCCATTTAGAAAAATTAGTAAGCATTATATTTCACCCTCTATTTTTGCAACACCGGTTCTCTGTGCTAATAGAGATTTAAAATATGCATCCGAAAGTAAGTTAATGATGTGAAAAAGTTGAGAACGCTCTTTATAAATTATTTTCCCTTCTTCATCAAAATCCAAATCTAATTCTAGCTCAGCAACAATTTCCGGAACCTTATCATAGTTATCAAAGAATAAAGGTAAGCGTTCTTTAGTCATTATATTAGTAAATCTTTTCATAATACGTATGTCATTCCTACAATCATCCGCAAACTGTTCAATATTACTAATAACATTTTTTGTGAGAATCTCTCCAAGGGCTTCATTTGTTTTCTTTAAAAACTCATCTCTATAACTGAATACCCTTTCAAGCGAAATATGATTAAATAAGTATATCTTGCCTTCAAATACTATCATATCGATAAGTTCATCTATGCCAAGGAAATCATTGTCTATTACATTTAACTCGTTGTCGATAATTCTAGTTAAAAAACCTTGTCTCAATTTTTTTAATTTCTGAAACTGTCTAAACATATACACTGTTTTCCCATCGTATGAAATTTCGATACAATAGAAATCAATTTTTTCAATTCTTAGAGAATTCATTTCTTTGTTAATATTTTCTTCTGTTATACTATTTAAGAAATCTTGGAATAGCGGAATTTCTTCGGTACTTATGCTTTCTAATTCGCCATCTAAAACGCCTAAGGGATTATAATCAACTAATTTGAGCGAATCAAGTTGTTTGTCCACATATGGAAAGATAGTGTTAAATAGTTCAGTTTGAACTGCTTCTGATATCGACGGATTATGTGTAATATACTTTGATATGCTACTGTTAGATTTGCGAGAAAAATAGATTTTAACTACATTTCTTGGCTGATTAGATTTAATTTTGTCAATAAAGTCTTTTAAATTATTCATAATTGCTCCTTATATTTTTTGCAATACTTTTTATTACCGGCACCACTACTGTATTTCCTGACTGCTTATACATACTCTTTATCGGTATATCTGGAAAATCGAAAGTTGCCGGAAACCCCTGTAAAGAAAGACACTCTTTCGGTGTTATTGTTCTTATCCCGAAGTTGTCTTTGATAATAGGCACACGGTTGTACCACGTTCCCATATTTGCTTTAAGCGTAAAAGATATACCGTCTTTACTCTTTTGAATCCCGTAATCCGAAAATCTGTATATTTGGTTTTCGTCTGTTATTGCGGCTTTCATTTTTTTATATTGTACCGACTTTTCATCAAGATAGAATTTATCGTCCGCACAAATCGAACGGTCAATAATATCAAATATATGCTTTTTCAACGGTTGTTCCTCGGGGAATTTGAATCGGTTGCACATCTCAAAATCCTTGAAAGCAACGATATATGTTCGTGTCCTGTGCTGCGGTATTCCGTAATTACAGGCATCTGCAATAATGTATCTTATATAGTAATTCCTTTCTGACAGTTCGTTGTGAATGCGGTTAAATGTTTTTCCGTTGTCGTGTTCTGTAAGGTTTGCAACATTCTCAAGAAAAATTATTTCCGGTTTCCTTTCGTCCGCAAATCTCATTATTTCAAAGAACAGATTGCCTCGCTCATCTTCAAAGCCTTTCTTATTTCCGCACACCGAAAAGGATTGGCACGGAAAGCCGGCAGTCAAAATATCGAAATCAGGGGTAGACGACGCCTTGATTTTTCTTATATCGCATTCAGACAGTATAGTGTCGGGGAAATTATGTCGATATGTTTTACAGGCATCTTTATCTATTTCATTCGACCAAACAATTTCAAATCCCGCTTGTGCAAACGCTAAATCTATTCCGCCGATACCCGCAAACATACTGCCTACCTTTAAATCTGACATTCAAATACTCCAATCAAAATTTGTTATTTAACATACAAAACATCTCTGTGATATTCAAGGTAGTTTTTCATTATATTTGTTGCTTTTAAATCAAAACACATATTTGATTCAATATGTAATCTTTTTTCGTTTTCTTTTCCTAAAAAAGAAGAAATATGTAAACGGCCGTCATTCTCAAATGTAATCAAACCACTGTCAAACAGTTTGTCCATATTAGCACATAGGAGCAACCCGTTATTAATATCTATTCTTTCTTCATTGGTACAAATAGACCACGGCTTTATATGGCTTGCAATTAAAAGTTTTTTGCTATCTATACCGGTCATTACACATTTTGAATCGTATTTTTTTATCAGTTCTTCTCGATATATTCCTTGTCCGATTCTTGCTTTTATCAAAGTTTCTTTTTCGGTCTGAGATAATATGCTCTGTTTTATTTCATTCACTAAAGCAAGCTCATCGGATTCATCATCAAAACAATCTAAGGCAAATAATCGATACTGCTTTAAAGCATTACTATACATATGGTTGCCTTTTTGATTTTTTGCAATGAACTGAGAATTGTTTAAAATCGCAAATACTGCTACATCTAATTCGGTCAAACTCATATTCAGCAAACTTTTATGAATGACTTTGCTTTCCTGCATTTCATTGGAAATTGTATTAAGTGCTCGTTTATACTTGTAAACAGAACTTTCAGACAATTTGCTGTTTTCGTTCATCCAATTAGAAAAATCATCTAAAGCCATAATTATTACCTTATTTCATTAAACAGAATATTTCATTGTCTAATTATACTTAACGATTAGTAAGTTCTATTTAATAAATCTGACCTGTAAGTTCAGCTTAAGATAATACCTTCCGTTATCTTTGTAAATAGAACCGAATTCGTGGCGTGATGTGCTTGCGGTTTCAAATTTTGTATTATTTATCAAATATGTTTCGAATTCATTTCTGTTAAATAGATGGTAGCACAACACTTCTCCGTCTTCTCTTACTATAATATAGCCTCCCGTTGCGTCTGCGGTACCGTCCCAAACTTTTGACGGAAGCATACCAAGAGCGCATTCGGCAAGGAATTTTTTGAATTTATATTCGTAAAACGGATGCCCCTTTGATAAATCATATCCGATAGGATTATGTAAACTCAATGATTCAAGAGAATTCTTTACGGTATTGACCCCGGATGAATAATACTCTTTAAGCATATAAGCACAAATTTTCGGTAGGTCTCCGTCAATAAGTTGCAAATTGCTTTCAAAAATTCCGTTTTCCATTGAGTTGTATTTAATATCACAGTAATTACTGTTTAGTAAATCAAACTTATCCTTGAATTTCTTTGAACAGATATTAAACTCATTCATTACATCATCATTGATATTACCAATTACTTCAAAAATAAAGTTTGTTGTTTTTCCAGCATTAACAAGAGTAGAAGGACTGCCCAATCTTGATTTTATACTGAATCCTTGAACGGTTTCATAGCCTGTATTTATATCGTGAATTTTTATTCGAATGTCGGCTTTATCGGTTGATTTTGCTTTAAGAACACCGATTTTAAGAGTATCAAGAAATTCTTCTGTATCAGGCAGTTCAAAAGCAGAAGCAGTCGTACCTATTATTTCTTGATAAAGAACATCGGCAGCATTTTTGAATTCACTGCAAGGCAATGTGAGCAATATGTTATTGTCATCGGTCTTTACAACAGAAATTGTATCGTCAACTCTGTTTATTCTAAACTCAAGAGTGCCGATAGGCTCGGTACGAATAATGTTGATAATGTTATAAAACATATCGTCTTTTTTATTAAGTTCGGCATCCGCCGCAAATAATTTTTTCACTTCAAGCAAACGAAGAAAAGCATAAATTTCACTCCATTCGCCTTTGTTACCGGATAATTTAGGCATTATCAAGTACCCCCTTAATTTGCTTTGCAATGGCTTCAATAACATTTACCGTAACACTGTTTCCGAATTGTTTATACAGATGAACATCTGCAAGCGGAAGATTGAATGTATCGGGAAATCCTTGTAAACGAGCCCACTCACGCGGAGTCATCTTTCGGATACCTTCTTTATTAATTTCGCCTTTTATATGCGTTGTAGGCGTTAAATCCTTTTGACGCTTATCTATAAGCAGATTTCGTTCTCTGCCCATGCCGCCGCATACTATCGCACCTGCTATACCGTCCCACTCTCGGATTTCATATCCGAAACCGTTTCCTTTCGCTTCGTGACGGGCTTTGTGCTTTCGTAATGTTTCCACATAAACATCACTTAAATAGTATTTTGCCGGTACAGGTTTTTCCTCAACAATATCTTTAATTCGCTTTGTATCATCGGTTGCCTTTGGAAATTCAAATTCTTCCGGCGCTATATCGTTTCTGAAAGCAACAATATATATTCTTTCTCTGTTTTGAGGAACACCGAAGTCCTTGCTGTTCAAAACTTCGCTGAATACTTTATATCCCAAATCTTCAAATGTTTTTCTAATTATTTCAAATGTTCTGCCCCTGTCGTGAATTTTAAGCCCTTTAACATTTTCGCAAAAAATCACTCTCGGCTTATGATATTCGCAAATTCTTGCAACATCCATAAACAAAGTACCTCTGCAAAGGCCTTTGTAATTGTCTTCAAAACCTTGTCTTTTTCCCGCAAGACTGAATGCCTGACATGGAAAACCGGCCAGACATATATCAAATTGAGGGATATCGCTTTCGTTGATTTTTGTTATATCACCGGAAATTTCAAAACTGTCGTCAAAATTTGCTTTATATGTTTTTTGTGCATATTCATCCCATTCGCTTACAAAAACAGTACTGATTTCATCTCCGAATGCTCTGTCAAATCCAAGGCGAATGCCTCCGATTCCCGCAAATAAATCAATAGATTTATATTTAGCCATTGTTACTTTTTACCGTCCTTTCAATTTCATCGGCACACGCCTGTAAGTTCTTTTTGATGTCATTACCCCAAAATCTCAACACAGTCCAGCCTGAATTTTTGAGTGTTTCATTAACCTCGTTATCTCGGGCGATATTTCTTTCGATTTTGGGAATCCAAAATTCTTGATTTGATTTGAATTCGTTTTTCTTGTTATCCCAATCGTAACCGTGCCAAAACTCACTGTCACAAAAGACCGCAACTTTTTTACCGATAAAAACAATATCGGGCTTTCCAAACACCTTCTTGCAATTCTTTTGATAGTGCAAGCCCCTTGACCAAAGTTCTTTTCTTAACATTACCTCAATCTTTGTATCTTTTGATTTAACCTGTTGCATATTGTAAGTGATTTGCTCTTTTGTTTTATGCATCGGTTATTTCCTCTCTGTCATTATAAAATTCGCATATATCACCTATGTCACATTCAAGTGTCTCACATATTTTCATCAGAACTTCCATACTGACAAGTTCGTCCTTACTCACTTGACAAGAAGAGATTTATATTATGTTGGCTTTTTCTCGTAACTGGTACTTCTTCATCTTTTTATCAATCAGTATTTTCCAAAGTTTATCATAACTGACTTTCATAGCCTGCCTCCTTGTCTTTATGCAATTATTATATCACTAAAAAGAGTAGTTTTCAATATAATAAGTTTGCAAACACCAATATTTTGTATTTACATCCCTAAAAAATATATGGCTCATATAACCATCTGCTCATATCAAAAACTGTTAGTATGTATTGATTTCAGCCTTTAGGTGTTGTCAGGTCTTAGGGCTGCCCTAATAAATACCGTTTGTCCAATGTAGATATACAAACGGTATGCTCGATTTTTTTATGAAACAATTAAATATTTTTTCATCCACTCTCTCCTCTCGGTTAGATGAATCGGGAGGAGATTTTTTGTTTTACAGACTTTTTTCATTCATAGGTATTTGGTTGAAAATGCTGTTCTTGTTTTCAAAAAGTGAAATGGAAAAAATTTTTTAAAAAATTTTCGGAAAACACCCCCCCCAAGAATCGTTTCCTGTTTCAAACAAGTGAAGGGTATTGAAAAATTTTTGAAATCGGGCGATTTTGGGTGTGCATTTCGGCACCCTTTGTCCAAATGAGTGAAAGGAGTTTTTACTATGGCAAGATTATCAAAGAAATTGAAACAGGAATGGGATTTATTCATCAGTCCCAAAACAGGCAGAAGAACATACAACGACTTATGCCGTAAATGCCGGAATGACTGTAAACAAAGCTTTCGGGCAATCGTTGTGTGCTGTCCGATGTATTGCTCTAAAAGAAGCGTCAAATCGACACCAAACGGCAACGATTTTAACGATTCGGGATAAGAGGATAACCGATATTTGTTTCAAAATAAAACGGCTTACAAAGAGATTTTTTGATAATTTCGGCACCTTTTCGATACAGAAAACGGCTGTCGTAATTATCACTTCCACTCGCCGTTCAAACCAATTCAAATAGCAGGTAGCCGTATAAATATATAAATAAATATATAGTTCTTACCTGCCGTAAAAGAAAGGACTTAAATATGATAGCAAATAAAGTATACACAAGAGACGAAATGAGAGAGGAACACATCATCACTTCCGATTATCGCTTCATAGACAAAGAGGGCGAATACTTCGCAAAACTGATAATGAGAGCAGAAGCAAGCAAAAATATGATGCGTCTTTTCTTTCAGTTAAGCGACGGAAGAAAGATTATCACGCCCGTGTTTTGGTGGCAGAGTTATCTCGGCTTCTATGAGATAGATAACGGTACAAACTTAAGGCTTGTTTACAAACAAAACGGCAAAGGTATCTCACTGAAAGAAATTGAAATATTGGATTAAGGAGACATTGAAATGCAGGAAACCATAAAGAACATCAACATAGATTTACTAATTCCCTTTGAAAATCATCCGTTTAAGAAAAGAGACGGAATGGAAAATGAAGAGCTGAAAGAGAGCGTAAAAGAAAACGGTTTACTCCAGCCGATAATTGTCCGTTCTTTTTCCGCCGGTACTTATGAAATTATCAGCGGTCACAGGAGAGTAGAAGTTTGCAGAGAATTGGGAATACAAACCGTTCCGGCAATAGTCAGAGAAATGTCAAAAGACGAAGCGGTTATCGCAATGGTGGATTCAAATTTACAAAGAGAACATTTACTGCCAAGCGAAAAAGCCTTTGCTTACAAGATGAAATTAGAAGCGTTGAAACATCAGGGGAAAACTTGTGGACAAGTTGTCCACAAGTCGAGAGAAAACATTTCGGACAATGAAAGTGGCAGGCAGATCCAAAGATATATCCGCTTAACATACTTAATATCAGAACTGTTAAAACTGGTTGACGAAGAAAGGATAGCCTTTACTCCGGCTGTCGAGCTTTCGTATTTGCCCGAGAATGAACAGAAAATGTTAGCCGAAGAAATAGAATATGCAGACGCCACGCCCTCACTTTCACAGGCACAGCGACTGCGAAAATACAGCGAGCAAGGCAGATTGTCCATAGACACAATGTTTGCCGTATTAAGCGAAGAAAAGCCCAATCAAAAAGAACAGGTTAAATTCAAAACCGAAGACATTCGTAAGTATTTTCCAAAAAGTTATACAAGCCTTGATATGCAAAAAACAATCATAACTCTGCTTGAGAAATGGCAGAGACAGAGAGAAAGAAACAGAGGTGAAGCAAGATGATGACACTAAATAGCGATAAAACCGGACAAGCCGAATACGATAGGTTTTTAGACTTAATGGCAAAGATGTACTTAAAATATGGGGATAAATATCGGTTAGTAACAACGGAAGATATTTTGAGACAATTTCCAAACCGCCAATGCAAGAATTGCAATAACACGCAGAAAGGGGCTTAGCCCCCCTTCTGCCGTACATTTGAATATATATTTCAGCAACAATATAATGTAAGCAAATCGGAAAGGAGCTATCGTATGAAAAAGAAAAATTGCTACATATACACCCGTGTATCGACATCTATGCAGGTCGACGGTTTCAGTCTTGATGCACAGAAAGAAAAGTTAAGAAGATATGCCGAATTTCAGGACTTTATGATTGCCGGAGAGTATTCCGATGAAGGTAAATCCGGTAAAAACATTGAAGGCAGACCCGAATTTCAAACTATGCTTAACGACATATCCGAAGGAAAAGACAATGTACAATATGTGCTGGTATTCAAATTGTCCCGATTTGGCAGAAATGCAGCCGATGTGCTTAATTCTTTACAACTGATGCAGGATTACGGGGTTAATCTTATCTGCGTGGATGACGGCATTGACAGTTCAAAGGACAGCGGCAAGCTGATGATTTCGGTGCTGTCGGCTGTAGCGGAAATTGAACGAGAAAATATTCTTGTTCAAACAATGGAAGGCAGAAAACAGAAAGCCCGTGAGGGCAAATGGAACGGCGGATTTGCCCCATACGGTTATGAACTGGTTGATGGCGAGTTAAAAATAGCCGAAGACGAGGCAGAGATTATTCGCATTATCTATGATAAATTCATTCATACCACAATGGGTGCCGGTACTGTTGCAAAATATTTAAACCGTCAAGGCTATATCAAAAAGAAACGCCAAAACGGAACATTGGATGCATTCACTGCACATTTTGTAAAGCTTGTGTTAGACAACCCTATTTATTGCGGAAAAATCGCCTTTGGTCGAAGAAAAACAGAAAAAATACAAGGCAGCCGTAATGAATATCACGTGGTAAAGCAAGAAGAATATCCTATTTATGACGGCATTCACGATGCAATTATCAGCGAAGAGGATTGGCTTTTAGCTCAAGATAAGAGAAAAAAGACCAGTGTAAAGAATGAAAAAATATACAACACAGAACATCAGCACTTATTGACCGGTATAATTAAATGCCCGATATGCGGTGCCGGGTTATACGGCAGTGTCAACCGCAAACGCAAAAAAGACGGAAGCTTTTACAGAGATTATTGGTATTATGCCTGCAAACACAGATTGGAATATGACGGACACAAATGTACTTTCAAGAAGCAAATTCATCAGGAAAAGATAAATGAAGCGGTTGTGGAAGTAATAAGAAATATCATTAAAAATTCGAAGTTTGATTCTGCAATAAAAGAAAAATTAGATGTAAGCGTAGATTTATCTAAGTATGAAAAAGAAGAAACATATTTAACAACACAGATAAAACAGCTTACTGCCGCAAAGGAACGACTCGGATCTCAAATTGACAGGCTCGACTGTTCCGACAGGCATTATGAGCAAAAATATACCGATATGCAAAACCGTATAAATTCATTATATGATGAGATTGCAGAGGCAAATGAAAGCCTTGAAACTGTACAAACACAAATCAAGGCTATAAAGGAGCAAAAAATCTCTCAGAAACGAATATTTGAATTTTTAGAATTATTTGATATAATATATAACGAATTCACCGAATTTGAGAAGAAAGAATTTCTTCACAGTTTTATAAAGAAAATCGAGATATATCCCGAACCGTTGGAAAACGGTCAGATATTAAAGAGCATACAATTTCGTTTTCCTGTGTATTATCAAGGGAACGAAGCCGATATGTTTGTTCCGAATTTTGAAAATACAGTCGAGACTGTTGCGCTACTTTCCAAGGGCGCTAAAGGTCTGGTGGACCTTTGCTAAGCGCGGACCGAAGTGGAACGGAGAATGGTCGACAACAGAAAAGTGAAGGTGGACTTCTCCTTGGAGGATATGGATTTATCTGAATTCAAGGGAAAAGCAACTTATGA
>OGNC01000392.1_pt1 | contig 30252 bp, 20 predicted proteins | sample 1573311 | NCBI WGS metagenome assembly OGNC01 (sample SAMEA2581889, study PRJEB24529) | metagenome | biome: Human gut stool | place: China | collected 2011
CGTTCAGCGCTTTTCAAACAGAGGCGAAAATATGGATGACCTTTTCCAAGTCGGCGTAATAGGGCTTATTAAAGCGATAGATAATTTCAATACAAACCTTGATGTCCGCTTTTCCACTTATGCTGTGCCGATGTGTATAGGTGAAATTAGAAGATATTTGCGTGATGATAACCCGGTGCGAGTAAGCAGAAGTATGCGCGATACAGCATATAAGGCAATGCAGATTAAAGAACAGCTTATTAACGAGCAGGGCAAAGAGCCTACTATTGAGCAAATAGCCGATCGCCTTGATATGAAAAAAAGTGATGTGGTGCTTGCACTTGAAGCTATTGTTGACCCTGTGAGCCTGTATGAGCCTGTTTATAATGACGGGGGAGATACAATATATGTAATGGACCAAGTTGGCGACAGTTCAAGCGATAAGGACTGGATAGATGAAATTTCAATCAAAGATGAAATTAAAAAGCTTGATGACAGGGAACGCAATATTATGTATCTTCGCTTTATGCAGGGTAAAACACAAATGGAAGTTGCAAAAGAGGTGGGAATATCGCAGGCACAGGTTTCCAGATTAGAAAAAAATGCCCTTAGGCGAATTAAGGGCGAATAACACATATCTGCGATGGTTAACCTGATTACAATAATCAAATAAAAAAATCAAAATAAATTTTGACATTTGTATAAATTGGTGGTATTGTTATATTGAAAGGGTGATAGTGATGAAGAAAATTTCAAGTGTGATTTTGGCTGTATTATTAGCTTTTTCAAGCATTTTTTGTGTTAATATTGCATTTGCGGATGAAAACGCGCCTACATTAACCAAGGAACTTAAATTAAACGGAGGTTGGAGTGAAGAATACGATTCCAAGATTACCGATAAAGCAACTTGGTTTAAATTTCATATTGATTATCAAGGCAAATTTAAGCTTCAAATGAAAACTTATGACGCACTTGATGTTAAGCTTTGCAATTCTAATTTTTCTAAAACTTATTTTACAACCGTAATTAAAGAATTTAATGATACTAAAACCAAAACTAAAAGCGAAAGCGTTGTTTTAAATCCGGGTGATTACTTTGTAAGAGTAGAGGCAAACGGTAAATATGCGCTTAATGCAAGCTTTGGTTTAAACAGCTATGTTAATCCTGAAGCAGTTGAAATCGGAAAGGTTTACAGCGGTTTATCAACCGATGATGACGGCTCATATTGGTACAAAATTGATTTGAAAAATAAGGGAAAATATACCTTGTCACTCACTTCTTCAGGCATTGCAACTGCTGAAGTTTATAACAGTGATATGTCTAAAAGCTTGGATGTTATCTATATTTTTTCAAGCTCCGATTTAGCTAAAACTTCAACTAAAGATATTGATTTGGATAAAGGTACATATCTTGTTAAAATCGTAAGTACAAAGGAATATAGATTTTTATTTTCAAATTATGTTTGCAGCCATATTTATGATGTAACTACAACAGCACCGACTTATTTTGCAGGCGGATATAACACTTATGTCTGTGCTAAATGCGGCTATTCATATAAAACAAAGGGCAAACCTAAAAAAATACTCAAAACGCCAAAGATTTATTCGCTCAAAGGCGGTAAAAAGAAAATTACCGTAAGTAATTCAAACAATAAATCGGCAACAGGGTATCAAATAAAAGTATCAACAAGTAAAAAATTCACTAAAAAAACCACTAAAACAGTTAAGGTGACTTCTTCAAAAACAACGGTTAAAAAGCTTAAAAAAAGCAAGAAATACTATGTAAAAGTCAGAGCTTATAAAACAAAGAATTCAAAAACTGTTTATTCAAAGTGGAGTAAAGTAAAAAGCATAAAAACAAAATAGTTTTTCAGAGAGATGAATTTTAATATTTATCTCTCTTTTTTTATTTTAGGTATTGAAATTTTTATACATATAATGTAATATAATATAAAATTATAATATAATAATGCAGTCAGTGATTTCTTTAAACGAATGTAAATTATTGGCACACTTTCTTGGAGTTGTGTATGGAAAAAATCACAGGTAAAAATAATGAAATAATAAAGGGCGTTAAAAAACTCTTTACCTCTTCCAAGGAGCGTAAGGCTCAAGGCTTGTTTGTGCTTGAAGGGGCAAGGCTTGTTTTTGACGCCCTTAATTCGTCTTATGAAGTTGAAACTTTTTTAATAACCGAAAGTGCTAATGAAAAGTATTTTGATGCGTCTGTTCAAATGCAAAGGAAAAGCAAAAATTCATATTTTATAAGTGATACACTTTCACAAAAAATAAGCGAAACAAAAAATTCGCAGGGTGTATTTGCAGTTTGCAAAATGAAAAATGAAAATATTTCATTAAAAACAGATCAAAAATATATTGCGCTTGATAATCTTCAAGACCCGGGCAATCTCGGCACTGTTATCAGAACAGCCGAAGCACTCGGTATTTCAAGTGTAATAGTAGGGGGCGGATGCGATGTTTTTAATCCAAAAGTTTTGCGTGCGTCAATGGGTTCGGTTTTAAGGCTTGATGTTTTTGAATGTCAAAGCCTTGCGCCTGTTTTGCAAAAGGCAAAATCTCTCGGCATTAAAACTTATGCCACTTCGCCTGATTCATCGGCTAAAAAAATAAATGAAACGCAATTTCCGAAATCATCACTTTGCGTAATCGGAAATGAAGCTAACGGTGTAAGTGATGAAGTTATGAACATCTGTGACGAAACAGTAACAATCCCTATGCTCGGTCGTGCCGAAAGTTTAAATGCACATGTTGCCGGGGCAATTGTAATGTGGGAGATGTTAAGATGAGTGAAAATGCAAAGTATTGGATATGGCTTCAAAATGTATTTGGATACGGGGCTAAAATATCCAAAATCATTGATGAATTCGGTGGGGCTAAAGAACTTTATAATCTTGGCGAAACCGAGTGGAGAATGAGTTCGTTTTTAACAAACAGGCAAGTCGAAAAACTTATAAGCACAGATATTGAAAAAGGCAATGAAGTAATTGATTATTGCTTGCAGCAGGGATATAAGATTGTCGATTATGACGATGAGTCTTATCCAAACAGGCTTAAAGATATACCTGATGCACCGGCTGTTTTGTATGTTGACGGAATTTTGCCTGATATTGATAATCTTGTTACTATCGCAATGGTAGGTTCAAGAAAAGCGAGCGAATATGCAGTCAGGGTTGCACGGGTTTTCGGAAAAGGGTTAACCGAAGCCGGAGCAAGTGTTATCAGCGGCGGTGCACTCGGTATTGATTCTTATTCGCACGAGGGTGCGCTTGAAGGCGGCGGTCAAACTGTTGCGGTTTTGGGTAACGGCTTTGGCGACAGCTATCTTGATACAAACAGAGATTTGCGTAAAAAAATCAGTCAAAACGGTGCGCTTGTTACAGAATACCAACCTTTTACCAAAGCAAGCGGAAGAAACTTTCCGGTAAGAAACAGAATTATAAGCGGGCTTTCACTCGGTGTGCTTGTGGTTGAAGCAGGCGTAAAAAGCGGTACTTTTGTTACCACAAAGCGTGCGCTTGAACAAAAGCGTGATTTATATGCTGTTCCGGCTCCTGTTCTTTCGGTTGAATACGGCGGAACAAATAAGCTTATTGAAAACGGTGCGGGTGTGGCTATTAACCCTGTTGATGTTGTTAAAGCGTATGCCGATAGGTTTGACACGCTTGATATGTCAAAACTTAGGGAATCAAACCAAATTGCTCTTGATAAATCGGAGCAAGATGTAAATATGGCACGCATTAAACCGAGAACGCAAAATCAAATCAAGCAGAGCAATCCCGATGAAGAAAAATATTCGTTTAAAAATGTTGAAAAAAGCAGAGAACACAGAGCAAAAGTTGCAGAAAAAGCAATTGAGCTTCAAGGCAATGTAAAAATTGTGTATGACTGCTTGGATGATGAATATAACTTTATTGATGATGTTATTGCGAAATCAAATTTGCCGGCGTCATCGGTGCTGGCAGCATTAACCGTTCTTGAAATAAAAAAATTGATTATAAGTGCCTCGGGTAAGAGGTTTAAAAAATCTTGAAAGGCTATGGGAATTATATATGTCTAAATTAGTAATTGTGGAGTCACCTGCAAAGGCAAAGAATATTAAAGGCTATCTTGGCAGAGGCTATGATGTAATTGCATCAATGGGCCATGTACGAGATTTGCCGGCAGCAAGGCTCAGTGTTGATATTGCAAATGATTTTGAACCTAAATATGCAGTAATAAAAGGAAAGGAAAACTTTGTAAAAGACCTTAAGAAAAAGGCTGATAGTGCAGATTATGTATATCTCGCAACTGACCCCGACCGTGAGGGAGAAGCAATTTCTTGGCACCTTGCCACTCTTTTGGGACTTGACCTTAAAGATGAAAACAGAGTTACCTTTAATGAAATTACTAAAAACGGTGTAAAAAACGGAATGGCAAATCCGCGTAAAATTGATATTGATTTGGTCGATGCCCAGCAGGCAAGAAGAATTCTTGACCGTCTTATCGGCTACAAGCTTTCACCGTTTATTTCACAAAAAATCAGGCGCGGTCTTTCAGCAGGCCGTGTGCAGTCGGTTGCACTTCGCCTTATTGTTGACAGGGAAAATGAAATTCGTGCATTCAAGGCTGAAGAATATTGGTCAATTGACGCTAAATTTACAAACCCACCTGAAAGAAAAGTATTTTCAGCCGCACTTTCAACTAAAGATGGCGAAAAAATTAAAATTGAAAATAAGGAGCAGAGTGATACCGTTCTTACTGAACTTGAAGGTGCAAGTTATGTTGTAAAAAGTGTTAAAAAAGGCAGCAGAAAGAAAAATCCTACACCTCCGTTTATCACTTCCACACTTCAGCAGGAAGCGTCAAGGCGTCTTTCATTCCAGGCAAAAAGAACGATGAAAGCAGCGCAGGAACTTTATGAAGGTGTTGATGCAGGCGAGCTTGGCACAGTCGGTCTTATTACTTATATGAGAACAGACTCACTTCGTATTTCAGAAGAAGCAAGGCAGGCAGGTAATGAATTTATTACCGAAACTTTCGGTGAAAAATATCTTCCTAAAAAGCCGAGATACTTTAAATCGAAAAGTAATATTCAAGACGGACACGAAGCTATCAGGCCGTCGATGCCAAAGGTTACACCTGAACAGGTTAAGCCTTATTTATCAAATGACCAGTATAAAATTTATAAGCTTGTATGGGAAAGATTTATTGCTTCACTTATGGAATCTTGCCTGCAGGAAACTATGAAGATAGAAATTGAAGCTAAAAATTATATCTTCACAGCTACGGGATATACAGTTAAATTTGACGGTTTCACAAAGCTTTATGAAGAAAAGGTTGATGATGAAAAGAATGACAGCGCATCTCCGCTTCCGGTACTTGCCGAGGGTGATGAACTTAAGCTAAAGAGTATTCTTGGCAATCAGCATTTCACTCAACCTCCTGCAAGGTATACAGAAGCTTCGCTTACAAAAGCACTTGAAGAAAACGGTGTAGGCAGGCCGTCAACTTATGTTACTATTACATCAACTATTATCAACCGTGAATATGTTAAGCGTGAGGGCAAGCAGTTTGTGCCTACTGAACTCGGCGAAGCAGTAACAAACCTGCTTAAAGATAAAATGCCAAACATAGTTAATGTTAAATATACATCTAAAATGGAAGCAGATCTTGATAAGATTGATTCGGGCGATAAAGATTATAAAGAGATGATTCGTCTTTATTATGATGATTTTGAAAAGCCGCTTGAAAAAGCTAAAGAGGAAATGCAAGGTGTTAAGATAAAGCTTAAGGAAGAAGAAACTGATGAAATCTGCGAAAAGTGTGGCAGAAATATGGTTATCAAAGTCGGCAGATTCGGTAAATTCCTTGCTTGCCCGGGTTATCCTGAATGTAAAAATACAAAGCCGCTTATTTTCAGAACTAAAGCAAAATGTCCTGAATGCGGCGGTGATGTAATTGAAAAGAAAACCAAGAGGGGTTCATCTTTCTATGGTTGCTCAAATTACCCTAATTGTAACTTTATGACTTGGGATGTGCCGAGTGATGAGGTTTGCCCGCGTTGCGGCAAATCGCTCTTTAAGCGCAAGGGCAATGTGCTTTATTGCCCTGATACAGAGGGCTGCGGCTTTACAAAGCCTGCCCCAAAAAAGAAGAAAACAGAAGAATAATAAGTAATATATGAAATTTAGAGTTATAGGTGCAGGCCTTGCAGGTGTTGAAGCTGCTTGGCAAATTGCAAATAAAGGTTACAAGGTTTCGCTTTATGAGATGAAGCCGATTAAAAAAAGTGAAGCACATAAGTCGGATTTCTTTTGTGAACTCGTTTGCTCAAATTCCCTTAAAGCTTCACGAATTGAAAGTGCCGCCGGACTTTTAAAAGAAGAAATGGCAAGGCTTGGCTCGCTTACCGTTCCTGTTGCAAGGCAATCGAGTGTTCCGGCAGGCGGTGCATTGGCGGTTGACAGGGATATTTTTTCTTCCCGTGTTACTGAAAAAATCAAATCACATCCCAATATTGAAGTGATAAATGAAGTTGTTGAAAATTTAGAACTTGACGGTGATACCGTTACAGTTGTTGCAACAGGCCCGCTTACAGACGGTAAGCTTGCAGAAAGTATTTCTGAAATAACAGGCGAATATCTTTCGTTTTATGATGCGGCAGCTCCTATTGTTACAGCCGACAGTGTTGATATGACCAAAGCTTTCGGTGCTTCACGCTATGAGCGTGGAGGAGATGATGACTATATCAATTGCCCGTTTAACAAGTCCGAGTACGAAAATTTTATAGAAGAGTTAGTTAATGCCGAGGGTGCAGTCGTTCACGATTTTGATGTTTATGAGGGATGTATGCCTATTGAAAAGCTTGCAAAAAGGGGGCTTGATGCTCCTCGCTTCGGCCCTATGAAGCCTGTCGGCTTGGTTGACCCTAATACAGGTCATAGGCCTTGGGCGTGCGTTCAGTTAAGGCGTGAAAATTCAAAGGGTACAATGTTTAATCTTGTAGGCTTTCAAACTAATTTGAAATTTGGTGAGCAAAAGAGGGTTTTTTCAATGATTCCCGGGCTTGAAAATGCACAGTTTGTAAGATACGGTGTAATGCACAGAAATTCATTCCTCAATTCACCGAAGCTTTTAAATGCCGATTCCTCATTCAGAGAAAAGGATAATCTTTTCTTTGCCGGTCAGATTACCGGTGTTGAGGGATATATGGAAAGTGCGTCAAGCGGCATTATTGCAGGAATAAATGCGGTAAGAAAGGCAGAGGGTAAAACTCCTTTTATTTTGCCCGATATTACTATGATAGGTGCGCTTTGCGATTATATCAGTGATGAAAGCGTTAAAAACTTTCAGCCAATGGGTGCAAACTTCGGTGTGCTTCCTGCTATTGAACCTAAAATAAGAGATAAAAAGGAGCGTTATGCAGCACTTTCAAACAGGTCGCTCGCCTATATTGATGAAGTTGTTAAAACGCTTTAAAAATAAAGAAAGGGTGGAATATATTGCCAAAAATTAAAAGAATAATTATTGACGCAATGGGCGGCGATAATGCACCGCTTGAAATACTCAAGGGTACTTTTCTTGCAGTAAAGGAATATGGGATTAAACCTGTTCTTGTCGGCAATGAAGAAGTGATAAAAAAATGCGCTAAAGACAATAACATTGCACTCAATAATACAAAAATAGTTAATTCAAATTCAGTGATTTCAATGCACGATGATGCAAAGTGCGTTCTTAAAGAAAAAGCCGATTCATCAATGGCAGTCGGTTTTAAATTGCTTAATGACGGTGAGGGCGATGCTTTTGTAAGCGCGGGAAATACAGGCTGTGTAACAGTCGGTGCAACGCTTATTACCAAAAGAATTAAGGGTGTTAAAAGGCCTGCGATTGCATCTGTTATGCCAAGCGCAAAAAAGCCTTTTCTTCTTATGGACTGCGGTGCGAATGCCGAGTGCAGAAGTGAATTCCTTTACCAATTCGGGCAAATGGGAAGCCTTTATATGAATAAAATTATGAAGTTTGAAAATCCGAAAGTTGCCCTTGCAAATAACGGTGAGGAAAATACAAAGGGTACGCCTGTGGTTAAGGAAGCTTACGAACTTATGAGCAAAGCACCTTATAACTTTATCGGTAATATTGAGGGCAGGCAAATTCCGTTTGGCGATGCGGATGTAGTAGTTGCCGATGGATTCACAGGTAACCTTATACTCAAAACTTATGAGGGTGTTGCAAAGGTTTTGATGAACGGTATTAAAGATGCCTTTATGAAAAACACCTTATCAAAGCTTGCATATCTTGGTGTTAAATCGGGTATTGATGATATGAAAAAGCAATTTGATTATAAAGAATACGGCGGTGCGGTTATGCTTGGTGTTAAAAAGCCTGTTGTTAAGGCACACGGCTCGGCAGATGCACGCACTTTTAAAAATGCAATCAAACAGGCAGTTTGGTTTATAGATAATGATTTAATTGAAACTATGGAAACATGGTTTTCTAAAAATTTACAAGAGGCTTAACAAATATTATGGCAACTATTGAAGATAAAATAGGATACACCTTTAAAAATCGTGAATATCTAATGGAGGCACTTACACATTCCTCTTTTGCTAACGAAAGACATAATAAAATCAAGTGTAATGAAAGAATGGAATTTCTCGGTGATGCAGTTCTTTCCATAATCTCGGCTAATTTTTTGTATCATCGTTTTCCCGATATGCCGGAGGGGGATTTATCAAAGCTTCGTTCATCACTTGTTTGCACGCAGTCACTTTCGGATTTTGCAAGGCAAATTTCACTTGGAGATTATCTTTTTTTGGGCAAGGGTGAATCAAATACCGGCGGAGCTGACAGATCGTCGATTTTAGAAAATGCTTTTGAAGCACTTATTGCCGCTGTTTACCTTGACGGCGGAATGGAAAATGCTGAAAAATTTGTGCTTGCTTTTCTTTCTCCCGCTGTTGAAACACATCATATAAATTTTAAAGATTATAAAACCACTTTGCAGGAAGTAGTTCAGCAAAATCCTGATGAAAATGTTAACTATGTGCTTGTGGGTGAAAGCGGGCCTGACCATAACAAAGTATTTGAAGTTGAAGTTCATCTTAATTCAAATGTTATCGGCAAAGGCAAGGGAAGAAGCAAAAAAAGTGCAGAGCAAGAAGCTGCCAAGGAAGCACTTAAGCTTATGGGTGTAATATGAAAAAAGGTAATATCAGTATTTTCGTTCCGCATTTGGGTTGCCCGTGCCAATGCTCATTTTGCAATCAAAAAACAATTACCGGGCATAATAACCAACCGAGTACGGCGGATGTGGATAAAGCAGTGTTAACGGCACTCAAACATAAAGGCTACGATTATGAAATAGCTTTTTTCGGAGGTTCGTTTACTGCAATAGATAGAAAATATATGCTCGCCCTTTTGGAAACGGCGTATAAATATGTAAAATCAGGTGAAGTGAGCGGTATAAGAATTTCAACCAGACCTGATTTTATTGACGGTGAAATATTATCACTTTTAAAAAAATACGGTGTGACAAGTATTGAACTCGGTGCGCAAAGTATGGATGACGATGTACTTTTGGCTAACAGGCGCGGTCACACTTCAAAAGATGTTGAAATTGCATCAAAACTTATTAAATCTTTCGGCTTTGAACTCGGGCTTCAAATGATGACGGGTTTGTATAAAGACAGTGAGGAAAAAGCAATTGAAACTGCTAAAAAAATCATTTCGCTTAAACCGCAGACTGTCAGGATTTATCCTACTGTTGTGCTTAAAAATACATATCTTGCAGATTTATATTTAAGCGGTGAATACAATCCGCCGAATGCCGAGCAATCGGCTGAACTTGTGGCAAAGCTTGTACCTCTTTTTGAGGAAAATTCAATTAAAATAATTCGCTTGGGCCTTCATTCAAGCGAGGATATAAAGAAAAATATGCTCGCCGGCGGTTTTCACGACAGCTTTGGTGAGCTTGTTAAATCGAGAATTATGCTAAATAAAATTCTTGATTTGCCCCCGGCTGATTACGAAGTGGCTGTTAATTCAAAGTCACTTTCAAAGCTGAAAGGCAATAAAAAGTCGAATATTTATCTTCTTATTGAAAGAGGATATAACATAAAAATTGTTATCAACAATAATCTTGATGTTGATGAATTGGAGATAAAATAATGGTATTAAAATCACTTGAAATACAGGGTTTTAAGTCTTTCCCTGACAGGACAAGTCTTAATTTCGGTAAAGGTATAACTGCTGTTGTAGGCCCTAACGGTTCAGGCAAAAGTAATATTTCCGATGCTGTTCGTTGGGTTTTGGGCGAAACAAGTTCAAAATCACTTCGCGGTTCTAAAATGGAAGATGTAATTTTCAGCGGTACTTCTACGCGTAAAGCACTCGGTTTTGCACAGGTTCAGCTCACCCTGGATAATACTGACCAAACCCTTAAAGATAAGGGCGAAATTGTAACGGTTTCAAGAAGATATTATCGCTCCGGTGAAAGTGAATATAAAATTGACGGTGAAACCGTAAGAGCGAGGGATATTAGGGAACTGTTTATGGATACAGGCCTTGGTTCTGACGGATATTCTATGGTAGGTCAGGGTAAAATCGACTCTATCATATCTCAAAAAAATGAGGATAGGCGTGAACTTTTTGAAGAAGCGGCAGGTATTTCACTTTTTCGCCATAAAAGAAAAGACGCAACCCGCAGGCTTGACCAGGCACAAGAAAATTTAGTAAGACTTCTTGATATTTTGGGCGAACTTGAAAGCAGAGTTGAGCCGCTCAGAAAGCAAAGCGAAAAAGCACAAAAATTTATTACCCTTTCAGATGAAAAGAAAACACTTGAAATCGGTGTTTGGGTAAATAAAATAAATCGCTTTACAAATGAACTTCGTGAGCAGGAGCATAAAATTGACGCGGCAAACGCATCATATGATATTTGCGAAAAAGAACTTAAAGCTATTGAAGAAGAAATTGAAGAAATTGCGCAAAAAACCGTTTCAATCAATACCCAAATCGAGCAAATCAGAATGGGCTCAAAAGCTTATGAAGAAGAAGCACTACGCAAAGACGGTGAAGCTTCGGTTTTAGAAACCACATTAAACCATAATAATGAAACTATTGAAAGACTTAAAAATGACATCGGTGATGTTGATAATACAAATCTTTCAATTGATGCTCAAATTGAAGAAAAGCAGAACTTTATTTCCGAAAGCGAAGTAGAGATAAAAGCAAAAAAGCAGGAACTTAAAAATACTGTTGAACTTAATCAAAAAATCACTTCTCTTACACTTAAACTTTCCGATTGCAGGGTTAAATGCTCACAGGCACTTACATCCGCACAGGAAATTAAATCAAGGCAAAGCATTGTTGATTCATCAATTGAGCAAGGAAAAAATGACCTTGAAGAAGTTGAAAAGCTTAAAGAAAAAAGTGATGAAAATTTAAAAGCTTTGCAAGCTCGTATTGATGAAAATAACAACTCGATGCAGGGTTATAAAATTAAGCTTGAAAATAAAAACGCTAATGCCGAAAAGCTTAAAGCCGAACTTGAAAAGGCTAACAATGAATATAACCAAAAGACGCAAAAAGCTAAAATGCTTCTTGACCTTGAAAAAAATATGGAAGGTTTTTCAGGTGCTGTAAAAGCCGTTATGCGCCAGGCACAAAGCAAGGCACTTTCAGGTGTTCATGGGCCGCTGTCACAGCTTATCACTGTTGATAATGAGTACAGTGTTGCTGTTGAAGTTGCACTCGGTGCAGCAATGCAAAATATAGTAGTCGGCAATGAAGCAGATGCAAAGCGTGCAATTTATTATCTTAAAAATAACCGTGTCGGCAGGGCAACTTTTCTCCCGATTTCAGCTATAAAGCCAAGAAATCTTAATGAAAAAGACCTTGATGATAATTTGGGCTTTGTTGCAATTGCAAGTGAACTTGTTGATTGCAAGAATGAATATAAAAATATTATTTCAAATCTTTTAGGCAGAGTAGTTATAGTTGAAGATATGGACTCGGCAATCGGAATTTCAAAAAGATATTCCAACAGATTTAAAATAGTTACAGTTGACGGTCAGATTATAAATCCGGGCGGCTCAATGACCGGCGGTTCGCAATCAAAGGGTGCAGGTATTCTTTCAAGAGGAAATATGATTGATGAGCTTAATAAGGAAGCCAAGAAACTTGAAGAAACTGCACAGCAAATTAAAGCTAAATATAAAACAGCACTTGAAGAAGCAAATTTTGCACTTGCTAATTTGCAGGGAGCGCAAGCTGATTTACAGCAGGCAAAAGAGGAACTTATCAGAGCGCAGGGTGAACATAAGCTTGTTTTAGAAAAATATGAGCATCTTTCATCCCAGCTTTCACTTCTTATCAGTGAAAAAGACAGTGCCAAAGAACGAATTGCCGAATTTGAAAACGAATCAAAATCAAGTGAAAATGAAATCAAAGTAATTGAAAATGAAATTGCACAAGCTGAAAAGGAACTTGAAAAAACTTCAGGCAATGCAAGCGAAATAAATGCAAAGCGTGACGAGTACAGGGAAAAAAGCGAAAAGATAAATCTTGAACTTGTTACACTTGCAAAAGATAACGAAACTGCCAAACTTTCTGTTGAAGAACTTAATTTGAGAAAAAATACTCAATCAGACAGAGTTAAAACCATTTGGGATGAAATCAAGGTTATTGAAGAAAGAAATCAGGCTCTTCTTATTTCAATTAACGAAATTAAGGCCAATGCAAATGACCTTAGGATTAAGGCAGAGCAGTCAAATAATGATGTGAGTGCGCAGATAGAACAAAGAAATGAGCTTGAAAAGCGTACAACTGAACTTCGCGGCGAGGAAAAAATTAAAAATCAGGATAGAGAAAAGCTTTCAGGTTCAATCGTTCGTCTTGATGAAAGAAAAAATGCTATGAAAAAAGAGTATGATGAATTAAACGATATGCTCTTTGAACAGTATGAACTCACCAAGCATGAAGCTGAAGCACTTAATATTCAAATTGATGATATGAGCGAAGCAAAGCGCAGACTTCACGAAATTAAAGTTGCAATCAAAGGTCTTGGCTCAATCAATGTAGGTGCTATTGAAGAATATAAGGAAGTAAGCGAGCGCTATACATTCCTTAAAGAGCAAATAGGCGATGTTGAAAAGTCAAAAAATGAACTTATGAAAATAATTGAGGATTTGACTGCTTCTATGAGTGAAAAATTCATTACTCAGTTTAATAAAATCAATGCTGAATTTAAAGTTTGCTTTGCAGATTTCTTCGGCGGAGGTAAGGGTGAGCTTCTTTTGGAACAGCCGGATAACTGCCTTGAATCTCCTATTGAAATCCGTATTCAGCCACCGGGAAAATCAGTTCAGAATATCAACCTTTTCTCCGGCGGTGAAAAGTCGCTTGCGGCAATGGCACTTTTGTTCAGTGTGCTTAAAGTTCAGCCGGCTCCGTTTTGCATTTATGACGAGGTTGAAGCGGCGCTTGATGATGTCAATGTTGAGCGATTTGCAAAATATATGCGTAAGATGACGGATAAAACTCAATTTATTTCAATTACTCATAGGCGAGGCACTATGGAAGAGGCGGATGTTCTTTATGGTGTTACAATGCAGGAAAAGGGTGTATCAAAGCTTATAGAACTTCAAACAGCCGAACTTGCAGCTAAAATGGGACTTGAATAATATATAATGTAATAAATATAAAGGAAGAAGTAATTATGGGCATTTTTTCTATATTTAAAAAAGGTCTTAAAAAAACAAGAGATGAGGGTATCACAGCCCAGCTTGATGAGGTGATGGATTCTTATGAAAAAATCACACCGGAGTTTTTTGATGACCTTGAGGAAATTCTTATAATGGGCGATGTCGGTATGCCGACTGCTGAAAGAATTATTCGTGATTTAAAAAGTAAAATTGAAAATGACAAGGTTGATGATGTAAGGCGGGTACGCGAAATTATGAAAGATATAGTTTCGGGTATTGTATGGGGCGGCAGCTATTTGCGACTTCGTACAAAGCCGTCTGTTATTCTTGTAATCGGTGTAAACGGTGTCGGCAAAACTACTACTATCGGCAAGCTTGCTATGAGGCTTAAAGAGCAGGGCAGAAGTGTAATCTTGGGTGCTGCAGATACTTTCCGTGCTGCCGCAATTGAGCAACTTCAGGTTTGGGCAGACAGAGCGCAGGTGGATTTGATTAAGCATGCTGAGGGTTCAGACCCGGCTTCGGTAGTTTATGATACTATTGCGGCAGGCAAAGCAAGAAACAGTGATGTAATTATTATTGATACAGCAGGCAGGCTTCATAATAAGAAAAATCTTATGGATGAGCTTAATAAAATCAGCAGAGTTATTGAAAGGGAATTGCCTGACGCTTCAAAAGAAATTCTTTTGGTACTTGATGCTACAACAGGTCAAAACGCCGTAAATCAGGCAAAAGATTTCAAAGAGGCTGCCGGTATTACAGGCATAGTTTTAACCAAGCTTGACGGTACTGCAAAGGGCGGTGTGGTCCTTGCTATCAATAATGAACTTGATGTGCCTGTTAAATTTGTAGGTGTGGGCGAAAAGATTGAAGATTTGCAGCCTTTTGATGCAGATGCGTTTGCAGCAGGCCTTTTTGATGCTAAAATTCCTGATGATGATAAGGAAATTACGGATTTTATTCAGCACGATGAAGATAATGCAGAAGAAAAAGCAGAGTAAGGGGTGTTAATATGGATTTTATTTTAGCAACAAATAATATGAAAAAGCTTGCGGAAATGCAAAGAATTTTATCCCCGCTCGGTATAAATGTTGTAACAGCAAAAATGCTTGGTGTTACACTTGAAGATGTTGAAGAAGACGGTGAAACATTTGAAGATAATGCAAAGCTTAAAGCAAGGGCGGCTTGTAAAGAAATGAATATGCCGGCTATTGCAGATGATTCGGGACTTTGTGTTGATTATCTTAACGGTGCGCCGGGTATCTTTTCGGCACGCTTCGCAGGTGAACACGGAAATGATGAAAAAAATAATGACCTTCTTTTAGAAAAGCTTGACGGTGTACCGCTTGAAAAGAGGACGGCACATTATGTTTGTGCTATTTGCTGTACTTTCCCTGACGGTCGTGAAATTGTTGTCAGGGGCGAATGCAGCGGCGTTATCGGCTTTGAAAGGGACGGTAATGAGGGCTTTGGATATGACCCTCTGTTTTTGGTTGACGGCAAAGCTTTCGGCAGATATACAGCAGAGGAAAAAGATAAAATCAGCCATAGAGGTAACGCACTTCGCTTATTAACAAAAGAATTGGAGAAAATTATATGACATCTAAAGAAAGAGCAGCTTTAAGAGCAAAAGCTAACGGGCTTGAACCGATTATTCAGCTTGGTAAAGAGGGCATAAGTGAAAATTTGCTTACCCAAATTGATGATACACTTGATACCAGAGAACTTATTAAAATCAGAGTTCACCTTGAATCTGCACCTGAAACACCAAAGGAACTTGCACAAAAGCTTGCAGCTCCGCTTGGTGCCGAGGTTATTCAGGTTATAGGCGGAATCATTGTTCTTTACCGTGAAATTGATGAAGAGCGAATTGCCGAAAAAAAGAAAAAAAGAGGCTCAGGCACAGCAAAAGCAACAGCTAAAAAGAAAGTAAAGATTAAGGGCAAAAGACAGCGCCAAAGAGAAAAGGAAGCTAAAAACCCTTATGCAAAATATGACAGACCTAAATATTATGGCAGATAAGCTTAAAATCGGAATTTTCGGCGGCGCGTTTAATCCTGTTCATAATGGGCATTTGAATTTGGCAAAGCATTATCTTGATGAACTTGGGCTTGATAAGATTTTGTTTATACCGACTAATATACCGCCGCATAAATCAAACGAAGATTTTGCAGGCAGAGAAGACAGATTTAATATGCTACGGCTTGCAATAAAACCGTATGATAAATTTGAAGTATCGGATATTGAATTTAAGCGTGATGGCAAAAGTTATACTTATGATACTTTGCTTGAACTGAAAAAAATATATAAAAATGCAGAGTTTTACCTTATAATTGGGGCAGACCAATTGCTTCATTTTGATAAGTGGTATAAGTATAAAGAAATTCTTACACTTGTAACTCTTTGCACAAGTGCAAGGGAAAATGAAGCCGAAAAAGCACAGATAATTGATTTTGCGTCAAGCTTAAACGGACTTGATATAAATAAATTTAAACTTTTGGCTTCACCTGTATTAAAGGTCAGTTCAAGTGAAATAAGAAATAAAATAAAATCGGGTGAGGATTTTTCAAATCTTGTGCCTGAAAAAGTGTATGATTATATAATAAAGAGGCGAATTTATAATGTATGATACCGAAAAATACGCAAAAATTTTGAAAGATACATTATCTGACAGGCGATTTTACCATTCGCTTTGCGTATCACAAAGTGCCATTAAACTTGCAAAGCGTTATGGTGTGGATGAAGAAAAAGCCGAGGTTGCAGGGCTTTTGCATGATATTACAAAAGAAACTGATAATGCTGTTCAACTTGAAATAATTAAAAATAACGGTATTGAACTTCACAGTTTTGATAAAAAGAGCGATAAATTTTTGCACCAAGCATCAGGTGCCGGAATGGCAATTAAGCTTGGTATTGATGATATGGATATTATAAATTCTATAAGGTATCATACTACCGGCAAGGCAAATATGACTATGCTTGAGCAGATTGTGTATCTTGCCGATTTTATTTCAGCCGATAGGGATTATCCCGATGTAGATGTTATCAGAAAAGAAACGGAAAAGGGTATTGAATACGGTTTGCTTTACGGCACTGCTTATACAATTAAGTCGGTGGCAAAAAGGCAAATACCGCTTCATCCTTTGACTGTTGAAGCATATAATTGGATACTTGATGAGTATTTTAAATAGAAAGGGTGAAGTTATGCAGGCACTTAATATTGTAAAAACTGCAGTTAAAGCTATTGACAGCAAGAAAGGCGAGGATATTGAAGTAATCGGTATTACCGATTTAACTGTTCTTACCGATTATTTTGTAATTGCCACAGCAACAAGCTCAACTCAAATTAAAGCTATGGCTGATGAAGTTGAGTATAAGCTTGACGAACTCGGCGTTGAGCCGCACCATATAGAAGGCAGAAACACAAATTGGGTTTGCCTTGATTATAATTCGGTTGTTATTCATATTTTCCATAAGCAGCAGCGTGAATTTTATTCACTTGAGCGTTTATGGGAAGATGGCGAAGTTTTAGATACAGCAAAATTATTGGAGGATTAAAATAATGGAATACAATTTTAAAGAGATTGAAGCCAAATGGCAAAATATTTGGTACACTCAAAACACATTCGCAGCAAAGCAGGATTTTTCACTTCCTAAATATTACTGCCTTGTTGAATTTCCTTATCCGTCAGGTCAGGGACTTCATGTTGGCCACCCAAGGTCTTATACAGCTCTTGATATAGTTGCCCGTAAAAAAAGACTTCAGGGATATAATGTTCTTTACCCTATGGGCTGGGATGCTTTCGGTCTTCCGACTGAAAACTTTGCAATTAAAAATCATATTCATCCTGAAGAAGTAACAAAGCAAAATGTTGCAAGATTTAAGCAGCAGCTTCAGTCACTCGGCTTTTCGTTTGACTGGACAAGGGAAATCAACACTACTGACCCGAGCTATTATAAATGGACACAGTGGATTTTCCTTCAACTTTTCAAAAAGGGACTTGCCTACAAAAAAGAAATGGCTGTAAACTGGTGTACTTCTTGCAAATGCGTGCTTGCAAATGAAGAAGTTGTAAACGGTGTATGTGAGCGTTGCGGCAGTGAAGTTATCAGAAAGAACCAGAGCCAGTGGATGCTTAAAATTACAGAATATGCTCAAAGGCTTGTTGATGATCTTGATGACCTTGATTTTATTGACAGAGTTAAGGTTCAGCAGAAAAACTGGATCGGCCGTTCAACCGGTGCAGAAGTTGATTTCGGCACAACTTTGGGTGATACTTTAACTGTATATACTACCCGCCCTGATACCCTTTTCGGCGCAACATATATGGTTATTTCACCTGAACACCCGCTTGTTGAAAAGTGGGCAGATAAGCTTAAAAATATTGATGAAATTCGTGCTTACCAGCAGGAAGCTGCACATAAGTCGGACTTTGAAAGAACTGAACTTAATAAGGATAAAACCGGTGTTAAGCTTGATGGTGTAATGGGTATTAACCCTGTAAATGATACTGAAATTCCTATCTTTATTTCAGACTATGTACTTACATCTTACGGTACGGGTGCGATTATGGCAGTTCCTGCACACGATACTCGTGACTGGGAATTCGCAAAGAAGTTCGATTTACCTATTATCGAAGTTGTTGCAGGTTCAAAAGTCGGTGTTGAAAACGAAGCATTTACAGACTGTGCAACAGGCAAACTTGTTAATTCATCATTCCTTACAGGTATGACGGTTGAAGAAGCTAAAAAAGCAATTACCGAATGGCTTACTAAAGAGGGTAAAGGCCACCAAAAAGTAAACTTTAAGCTTCGTGACTGGGTATTTTCACGCCAAAGATATTGGGGTGAGCCTATTCCTATTATTAAGTGTGACGATTGCGGATATGTTCCTGTTCCTGAAAGTGAACTTCCTTTAAGACTTCCTATGGTGGATTCATATGAACCTACCGATACAGGCGAATCACCGCTTGCAAAAATGACAGATTGGGTTAACACCACTTGCCCTTGCTGCGGAAAACCTGCTAAAAGGGAAACAGATACAATGCCGCAATGGGCAGGTTCATCTTGGTATTTCTTAAGATATATGGACCCGCACAATGATAAAGAACTTGTTTCAAAAGAAGCGGCAGAATATTGGAGCCCGGTAGATTGGTATAACGGTGGCATGGAGCATACTACTTTGCACCTTCTCTATTCTCGTTTCTGGCATAAATTCCTTTATGACATTGGTGTTGTTCCTACTAAAGAACCATATCAAAAGCGTACATCACACGGTATGATTCTCGGTCAAAACGGTGAAAAGATGTCAAAGTCAAGGGGCAATGTTGTTAACCCGGATGAAATTGTTGACCAATACGGTGCAGATACAATGCGCCTTTATGAAATGTTTATCGGTGACTTTGAAAAAGCTGCACCTTGGAACAGTGATTCTATCAAAGGTTGTAAGAGATTTATTGAGCGTTTCTGGAATTTGCAAGAAATCGTTAAAGACGGTGATGAATATTCACCTGAACTTGAAGCTCTTATGCATAAAACAATTAAAAAAGTTACAGATGATATTGATAATCTTAAGTGCAACACAGCTATTGCATCAATGATGACCCTTGTAAACGAAATGTATTCAAAGGGTGTTAATAAAGCCGAACTTCGTGATTTAACTATCATTCTTAACCCATTTGCACCTCATGTTACAGAGGAAATGTGGGAAATAATGAACTTCGGCGGTGCTGTACACGAAGCAAAGTGGCCTGAATTCGACGATGAAAAGACTAAAGAAAACAGTGTTGAAATCGCACTTCAGGTTAAAGGTAAGGTTCGTTCAAGAGTTGTTGTTCCAATTGATATAAGCAAGGAAGATGCAATCGAACTTGCTAAAAAAGATGAAAAAATTGCCGCTGAAATTGCAGGCAAAGAAATTAAGAAAGAAATTTATGTTCCGGGCAAGCTTGTAAATATTGTTGCAATATAATTAGCAAGTGCCTTTTGAGGTGATATTATGCCTAAGAAAAAAATATATACAGTCGCAACTTCACACCTTGATACAGTGTGGAGTTGGGACTTTGAAACTACTGTCAGCCAATATATTTATAATACTTTAGTTGATAATTTTAAGCTTTTTGAAAAATATCCTTCATATAAATTTTCTTTTGAAGGTTCATATCGCTATGAACTAATGGAAGAATATTATCCTGAACTTTTTGATAAAATGAAGGATTATATTGCAAAGGGAAGGTGGAATGTCTGCGGCTCTGCATTTGAAAATGGGGATACAAATATTCCGTCACCCGAAGCACTTTTCAGAAATATACTTTTCGGTAATTCCTATTTTGATGAAAAATTCGGCAAAAGAAGTGTTGATATTTATCTGCCGGATTGCTTCGGCTTCGGCTGGGCACTTCCTGCAATTGAACGCCATTCAAACCTGATGGGATTTACTACCCAAAAGCTTGCCTGGGGCAGTGCATACGGTATTCCGTTTGATATAGGCAAATGGCAGGGTGTTGATGGAAGCGAGGTTTATGCAAGTATTAACCCGCACGATTATTATTACACTCTTACAAAGCTTCGTGATTGGGATTTTGTTCTTAATAAGTTTAAAGAAAATGAAAAGTATGACCTTAATGATACATATATTTTTCACGGTATAGGTGACAGGGGCGGCGCACCTGATGAAAAGAGCGTTGCTTTTGTTGAAGAAGAAATCAAGAAAAATGATGAAAGTGATATTGAAGTAATTGCGGCAAGCGCAGATGAAATATATCACGATATTGAAAATAATTATACCGACGAGCAAAAGGCAAAACTTCCAGTTTGGAAAAATGAATTTGTAATGCAAAACCACGGTGTAGGCGGTTATACATCGCGTGCAATCGGTAAGCGATGGAACAGAAGATGTGAAGAACTTGCGGATATAAGTGAACGCGCAGGTGTTATTTCATCATATCTCGGCTTAACCGATTATAACCAAAATGCAATTAACCGTTCATGGAAACGCTTTATTGCACATCAGTTTCATGATGATATGCCCGGTACAAGCTGCCAAAGGGTATATAAACGCTCATGGAATGATTATGCGGTTTCAATGAATCAGTTTACAAATGAACTTGAAGCTTCAATGTCACCTGTTTCATCACTTATGAAAACTGATTTTTGCTCCGGTATTCCTGTGATGGTTTATAACCCTGTTGAAGCGGACAGGCGCGGTGCGGTAACACTTCGCCTTGATGATGTTTCATCTTCTTATGTAAGGGTTTATGATGAAAAGGGCAGAGAAATTAAAAGCCAAGTAACTCCGCTTGAAAACGGAGTGCTTGAACTCGTTTTTGTTGCCGATGTTAAAAGCCTCGGCACAAGGGTATATGATGTTCGCCCGAGTGACAGGCCTTGCTGCGTTAAAAGTGAAATTTCAATCAATTCCGATAACGCAATGGAAAATCAAAAGTATATTGTTACTCTCAACCGAAAGGGCAATATATCATCAATTCTTGATAAAGAACTTGATGAAAAAGAAATACTTAAAGAGCCTATTACTCTCGGCTTATTCAATTACACCGGTTCAAAGGAATGGCCTGCGTGGGAAATGAATTTTAAAGAAGCAAATAAAGATGCAGACCGTATTCCGAATGTAGTAACCGTAACTGTATTGGAGCAAGGCCCTGCAAGAGTATCATTTAAAGTTGTTCAAAGTGACAGAAAAAGTACATTTACTAATATTATCGCCCTCACAGACGGATGTGATATAGTAGAAGTATATTCCGAAATTGAATGGCAGAATTTGAGAACTCTTGCCAAAAATAAGTTTTCTTTCACGGCGAAAAATGAAAAAGCTACTTTTGATTTGGGACTCGGTGCAATTGAACGCGGAAATATGAGCGAAAAGCTTTTTGAAGTTCCTGCTCAAAAATGGGTTGATTTAACAGATAAAAGCGGCGAGTTCGGTGTTTCTGTTTTAAGTGAATGTAAATACGGTTGGGATAAGTATAAGGATAATACACTTCGCCTTACCGCAATTCACACACCGAAGCGCAATTATCGTATTGATTCAATGCAGTCATTTATGGACTTGGGGCTTAACAGATATTCATTCGCAATTTTCAGCCATAAGGGCAAGGCACAGGCTAAAACTCAGCTTGAAGCAAGAAAATTTGTAACTCCTATGACTGCTTATGTAACAACTAAACACCAGGGTAAACTAAAAAATGAATATTCTTTCGGCTCTGTTTCAAGTAATGATGTAATTATTCGCGCAATCAAAAAAGCAGAAAAGAGCGATGAAATTATCGTTCGCCTTAATGAAGGTGCAAACAGCGAGGTTGAAAACTTTACATTAACTTTGGGTGAGGGTATTCAATCTGCCAGAGAAATTTATGCAAGCGAAGAAGAAAAGGGCAGTGCTGTTGTTGAAAACGGAAAGCTTGTTACAAGCTTCAAGCCTTATGAAATCAAAAGCTTTGCACTTAAATTGAAGCCAAGCAGTATTGATTCGCTTAAAACAGAAAGCGTACCTGTTTTGCTTAATTATGATAAAAATATTATCACAAATAAAGGCGAAAAAGGTGATTTTGAATATACAATTCCAAGCACACTTGTGCCTGATGAAATTATGGCAAACGGTACTTTGTTTAAATTAAATAAGGGTGATAAAAACGCTCTTATTTGCCAAGGTCAAAAAATTAAGCTTGGCGGTAATGCGAATAAACTTGTTTTGCTTTGTGCTTCAATGGCAGGCGATAAAAAGGCTTCCTTTATACTTGGAAGCAAAAAGGAAGAAAAAACGGTTCTTTCGGCATTTGAACGCTTTGCCGCTTGGGATTTATATGACTATGGCGAAACAGCTTATATCAAATCGGGTAAAATCGGCTATGAATTTACACATTGCCATAAAGACGGAGAAGTTCAGTTTGCAAAGCAGATGTACTTTTTCCTTGTGGAATTTGAACTTGGCGGTGAAAACGAAATCACTTTGCCTAATGATTCGGATATTGTGATTTTATCTGCAAGTGAGGTTAATGCACCGTACGGTAAGCTTGTAAGCCCGACTTATGACGAGGTTGAAAAAAGGCCTTTTACTTTTAAACTCAATTTAAAAGAAAAAATTCAGTATGCATATAATAAGTGTGTTTGGCAACTTCACGATAAAGATAATTTTATCAAAGATAACAATAAGGGCAAGGATTACTGATAAGGGGAAATATTATGGCTAATAATTTTGGAAAAAACTGGACAACCAATAATAACAATTATCCGCTTGACAGCAAAGAGGTTGAAAGATACCTTTCTGTTAAGCCGAGTGAAAATCAACTTACTCTTGTTGACAAGCCATTTTATACTTTTATGCACTTTGGTATGAATACCGCCACCGACAGGGAGTGGGGCGCAGGTGTTGAAAAAGCATCTGATTTTACTATCAAATCAATCAATGCAAAGCAGTGGGTTGATACTGCAAAGCAGGCAGGTGCAACAGGCGTGATCCTTACTTGTAAGCACCACGACGGTTTCTGCCTTTGGCCAAGTGAATACACAGATTTCTGCGTTAAAAATTCATCTTATAACGGTGATATTGTAAAAGAAGTATCCGATGAATGTCATAAGCAGGGTATGGATTTCGGTGTTTATCTTTCACCTTGGGATATGCACGATGAACGCTATGGTACAGATGCGTATAATGATTATTTTTGCAATCAGCTTACAGAACTTCTTACTAATTACGGTGAAATTTTTGAAGTTTGGTTTGACGGCGCAAAAGGTTCAAATGCTAAAAAGTTTGAATACGACTGGCAAAGATATTATGACCTTATCCGTAAGCTTCAGCCAAAAGCTAATATTGCTATTTGCGGCCCCGATATTCGCTGGGTAGGTAATGAGGGCGGCAAGTCAAGAAAGAGCGAATACAGCGTAGTTCCTTGCGCACTTCGTGAAGCTGACAGAATTATGGCTTTGAGTCAGCAGGATGAAAATCAGGCATCTTCTCTTCAAAAGTATAATCAAATGGATGAAGATTTGGGTTCAAGAAAAATTCTTGAAAAAAACGCATATCTTTGCTGGTTTCCTGCTGAAGTAGATGTTTCTATCCGCAAGGGTTGGTTCTTCCACGAAAAAGATAACAGAAATTCGAAAAGTGCTAAAAAGCTTTTTAAAATCTATCTTAATTCGGTAGGCAATAACTGCACGCTTCTTCTCAACATTCCGCCAAATGCACAGGGTGAAATACATAAAAAAGATGTTAAAAACCTTGAAAAACTTGGTAAAATGATAAATAATATTACTCAAAATCCTATTGTTTATCAGGAACTCGGTGAACTTACCAAGGATAATGGATTTATTGATTTTACATTCAACGATGTTCGCAAGGTTAATTATGTTGTGTTGCAGGAAGATATTGCAAACAGCCAGCGTGTTGAACTTTTTGACCTTTATATTCAAAAAGCAAACGGTAAGTTCAAGCGTGTTTATAAAGGTACTGTTATCGGCGCTAAAAAAATTGTTAATCTTAAAGGCAAAAAGGCAAAGGGTATTCGCTTTGTAATTCGCCAAAGCCGTTCAACACCTATTATTAAATCAGTTGGCATTTACGAATAATTGTACACCTGTATAATTTTGTATAAGCTAAAATTGTAAAGTTTAGAATTAGTTTAGCCTCTTTTATTTTTTTGCGTGATATAATTAAAGCGTGATAAATAAGGGAGGCTTATTTTATGACTAATAAAGTTGAAAATGAAGAAAAAGTTGTTGAAAAAAACAAGTTTGCAAAAGACTTGTGTTTTGACAAGATTGTTTGGATTTTTATGATTAGTTGTATAGTGGGCTTTCTTGTTGAAACACTGTGGTGTTTAATTAAGCACGGATATATCGAATCGCGCCAATCTCTTGTGTGGGGGCCGTTTTCGGTTGCCTACGGTATGGGTGCAGTTGTGTTAACTCTTGCACTTTATAAGGTTAAGGATGCACCTGTTTGGAAAGTGTTTGGTGTATCATTTATCGTAGGTACAATAACGGAATATATCTGCTCACTCGGGCAGCAAATTGTGTTTGGCTCTGTTGCGTGGGATTACAGCAAAATGCCGCTTAATATTAACGGGCGTGTTTGCTTCTTGTATTCTTGCTTTTGGGGGCTTTTGGGAATACTTTGGATTAAGGCAATTTATCCTATAATGTCAAAGGTTATTGAAAAAATTCCGGTTAAGCTCGGCACAATTATAATGTGGGCATTTATTGTATTTTTTGTATTTGATTCATTTGTTTCCGCTACTGCGGGGCTTCGTATGGATAAGCGTGATGCCGGCCAAGCACCTAATAATGTTTATGAGCAGTTTCTTGATAATCATTTTCCTGATGAAAGAATGAATGAGATATACGCAAATTCCCAAAAAGTAACTAAATAAGAACGCAACGTTGCCGTGTCGGCACACCGCAATAAAAAAGCAGTTCAAAAATCGAGTTGCCTTTTATTACATTTACAAATATTGACAAATACTGCACTGCAAGATATAATAAAACAAATCTGATATACATAGGTTTTTATATTTGTTTTGAATATAAAATTAAAAGGGAATCCGGTGCGAATCCGGAGCAGTCCGAACCTCTACCGTATTTGCTGACGAGAAATATTCGCTAAAGGCGGCCATTGCTCTTTTGAGTGAGAAGGTTTATTTTAAGGTTGAAGCATTAGTCGGGAGACCTGCCGTGTATATGGTTTTTGCAGTGCTTTAGGTTGGAAGTCGGCAGTATTTAACATATGGGATAACTGTGCCCATATGCTTTTTGCGATACAATTTTTATGCACTGTTTTAAACGGTGCATTTTTTTATGCTCTAAATTGAAAGGAGAAAAGATGAAAAAATCAATTACAAAGGCTTTGGCAGTTTTTATGTCGCTTATGCTTGTACTTATGAGCGCACTTCCTGCTATGGCTGAAAATTCAAGCGAGGTTGAGGCGTACCTTAACAGTACATACGCAAAGGCAATCGACCCGTACGGCAACCTTAAAAAGGATGATGAGGGCAGATATATTATCCCTCTTTCCAAAACAAGTGTTTCTCTTAGAAAGGACACGTCATCAAAGCTTTATACTTCCTCTTGGAGTTCAAGCGACGATACTTATGCAAAGGTGACAAACAGCAGCTATTCCGCTTCTGCAAAAATTACTCATCCGTCATATAATGAAGGTGCTAAGGTTGTTACTCTTACTCTTAAAATATTAGATAAAACCGACGGCAAAACTGTTTTAGGAACAAGAGATTATGTTCTTTATATTGAAACAAAACTTGCTACTTATTCTCTTGACGTAACTGCTAAGAATGAAAAAGGCGAGATTATTGACGACGCAAAAGTCAGTGTTTTTGACAGTCGTAATATTGAACAAAATCCGTCGTCACTCAACGCTAATACCGAATACACTCTTACCGTTTCGGCTTTGGGATATGTTCGTGACATAAGAAAAATCACTTTAACTCAAAATACTAAACTTGATGTTATATTAAAAGAGGGCGCAACAGTTGATTTTACCGTTAAACTTGCAACGGGAGCTAAAACGGATAACGCTACCTTAAAAGTAACATCAGCAAACGGCAGTCAAACATATTCTCCGATAGAGGACGAATACGGCTATGAAACCTCACAGTTTGAGCTTACCCCCGGCGAATATAAATACTATGCAACTTATCAAAGCGGCAGTCAAACGGCAGCGGGTACATTTACTGTCGCAGAGGGTGCAAAGTCACTTAATATAACGGTGAATCTTAAATATACCGAATATAAGGTTAAATTTGATGTTACACCCGAAAATGCAAAAATTACACTTAAAAAGAACGGCTCAAGCGGCGCTTACGGCGACGAAATTTTGCCTGATGAAAACGGATATTATACGATTGTTTACGGTCAATACCGTTATACCGTTGAAGCAGAGGGATTTATTACTGTAAGTAAGACATTTAATGCTACCGATACATCTCTTAAAAATAATAACTATGTAATTACCGTTAAACTTGACTCGCTTTATGATTCACTTCTTAATAAAGCAGACGATTATCTTTTTGCTCAGTCGGGCGACGGAATGATGATGACTGAATTTTCAGGCGTTCATACAGACGGCGATTTCGGTTACGTTTCTGATGTTGACTCCGATTATCAAGATACAAACGTTATTGAAACAGTTGAAGAAAAAATCAATTCAAATGTAAAATCCGATGAAAAAATCACGGTTAAATTAAACGCCGTTAAAAATATTGACGGTGACGATGATAATACAGTTATTTTCAAAAACGGCAATATCTATTATAAGGGCGTTGATTCTTCAAATTATGACGAAGATTTTTACGGCGCAGTTTACGACCTTTCACTTACTTTAACTTGCGGCGATAAGACTAAGGAAAGCGAGGTAAGAGTAGTAGTTCCTTATCATACGTTTACAAGGCTTCAAAGACTTGACAGCGCTGCTCTTTATGCCGTAAACTTTGCAAATATTAAGGGCGAAAACAAGAGTGCAGCTGATGTTACCCGCAATCTTGATTTGATAAATACTGCAGATACGGATGATTACAGCTATTATTCAATTTGCTCAAGCTGGGTATCCGATCACCCCGAAATTATTGATGCAAAAACAGGTAAGGTAACAAGACCTGAAAAGGATACTATGGTTAAACTTACGGTTAAAACATATTATTCAGCTTCGTTTGTTGAAGAAACAGATTTCTTCTTTGATCCGGGTCCTTTGGGCGATAATGCGGCTTACAGAAGTGTAAGCGTTATGGTTAAGGGTACAAAGCAGGACGAGGTTAAGGACAGCAAACCCGCAACAAAGCCGAGCGAACCTGCAACAACTCCTTCAACAACTCAGCCTACAACAAAACCGAGCACAACTAAGAACACCGAGGCGGTTAAGCCTAAAAAGACATCGATTAAAAAACTCAGTAAAGGCAAAAAGAAATTTACCGTTACTTGGGCAAAAGTAAGTGGTGTCAAGGGATACCAAATTCAGTATTCTTCCGATAAAAAATTAAAAAAGAACAATAAGAGCGTTACTGTTACAAAGCAAAAGACAACAAAGGCTACCGTTAAAAAACTTAAGTCTAAGAAAAAGTATTACGTTCGTGTTCGCACATACAAAACGGTAAACGGTAAAAAGATATATTCATCTTGGTCAAAGGTAAAAAGCGTAAAAACCAAGTAAGATTTATTTGTGCTTAACGACGCAATAAAAAGACAGCCTGATTTTTTAGGCTGTCTTTTGTTATATTCTTTTCTATTTAACTTCAAGATAAAATTCCACACCGGCAAGCGTTTTTGATTAACTTTCTCTCAACGCCTTGTTAATCGCATTTAAAACTCTCTTTTTATCTGCCGACCAAAGCGGTGCAATCAAATCTTTTTTTGCTCCGTCGCCGGTAAGGCGGTGAATTACAATGTTTTTCGGTATAATTGCAACACATTTTGCAATCAGTTCAACATATTCATCAAATTCAAGGGTTTTAAATAATCCTTTTTCGTAGTCTTTTGCAAGGTCTGTTCCTGCTATTATGTGCAAAAGCTGGAGTTTAATTCCGTCTATTTGGCTTTGGCAAACATATTTTACGCTTTCAAGCATATCTTCTTCACTCTCATTCGGCAAGCCTAATATTATATGCACCACGATATTTACGCCAATGTTTTTTAGCTTTTTAACAGCTTCGTTATATACTTCTAAACTGTAACCTCGCCTTATATACTTTGCACTATCACTATGTATTGTTTGTAACCCGAGTTCCACAAAAACAGGCTTGATTTTATTCATTTCATCAAGAAGTTCTATTACATCATCACCCAAGCAATCGGGCCTTGTGGCAATTGATAGTGCAACAATGTCAGGGTGATTTATTGCTTCACTGTATTTTGCTCTTAGTATTTCAACCGGTGCATAAGTATTGGTAAAAGCCTGAAAATATGCAATATATTTCCCGCTTTTGATTTTTTTTTTCACTATTTTTTTGCCGCTTTCGATTTGCTCGGTAATGCTTAGATTTCGGTTTTGTGCAAAATCTCCACTTCCGCCTTTTGAACAAAAAATGCAACCTCTTGTATCTATTTTTCCGTCACGGTTCGGGCAGGTGAATCCGCCGTCCAAACTGATTTTGTAAACCTTTTGCCCAAATTTATCTTTCAAATATTTGTTAAAACTTAAATATTCCATATTTATCCCTCATATTATAGTAAATAAAGTATATCATAAAATATATCTAATTAAAATAAAAATTCATATTGTTATTGACTTGGTATCGCCTTTAGTTTAAAATTGATTTGATAATAATTAGTAAAGGAAGAACGAAATGAGAGTTTTTTTAAGCTGCCTTGTTTGCAGAATTGTAACTTTTGTTTTGCATAAGCTTGGCAGGGGTGCTACATCTATGCCGGGTAAGGTTGCACTTAAAGTTAAAAGAAATGTTTTAAAAGATTTATCAAAAAATACCAAGGTTATAGTTGTAACCGGTACTAATGGTAAAACCACCTCTTGCCGTATACTTGAAGAAGGTCTGAAAAAAGCAGGCAAATCATATTTTATCAATAAATCCGGCGCAAATCTTATTACGGGCGTAACTGCTTCGTTTATAATGAATTCAACCGTTACCGGTAAGTGCAAAAAAGATTATGCCATTATTGAATGTGACGAAAACGCTTTTAAAGAAGTTTCAAGATATATTCATTGCGATGTTATTCTTGTAACTAATGTTTTCCGTGACCAGCTTGACCGTTACGGTGAAGTTACGCATACACTTAACGCTATTAAAGAATCGGTTAAAAACTTGCCTAATGCAATTGTTTGCCTTGATGCCGATTGCTCGTTGACTTACTCAATGTCAAAGGAAATTCCTAATAAAATCATCACTTTCGGTGTTAATGTTCCTTTTGATAAAAATGCAAAAGCACCTGAAATAAGCGACGCTAAATATTGCATTTTTTGTAAGCACGAATATGATTATACTTACCATACCTATGGCCATCTCGGCGGTTTTGTATGCAGCAATTGCGGATATAAAAGGCCGCAACCTGATTTTGCGGTTGAAAGTGTAGAAGAAATGAAAAACGACCATTCCGTTGTTGTTGCAAATCTCAACGGTGACAGAAATATAATCAAGGTTAATATCGGCGGTGCGTATAATATTTATAACGCTATCGGCTGTGCAGCTGCACTTACTGCACTTGGTATTGAGCAAAAAAATATTATTGACGCTATTGAAAACTTTAACGGCGCATTCGGCAGAATGGAACATTTTAAAGCCGGAAATAACACGGTTAATCTTATTCTTGTTAAAAATCCGGCAGGCTTCAGCCAAACAATGAATTTCCTAAAAAGTATTGATGATGATTTTACATTGATTCTTTCGCTTAATGATAATGCTGCCGACGGCAGAGATATAAGCTGGATTTGGGATGTTGATTTTTCAGGCATTTTTGATAAGCCTAATGTTAAAGAACTTTATGTAACCGGTAAGCGTTGCTACGATATGGCGGTTCGTGTTAAATATGAAGGCGTAGGAAATCGCGAAATTAAGATTATTGAAAATGAAGATTATAATAAACTCGTTGATGTTGCAACA
>OGNC01000406.1_pt1 | contig 29752 bp, 18 predicted proteins | sample 1573311 | NCBI WGS metagenome assembly OGNC01 (sample SAMEA2581889, study PRJEB24529) | metagenome | biome: Human gut stool | place: China | collected 2011
ACCTGTGACCTCCTGCACGTCAAGCAGATGCTCTACCAGCTGAGCTAACCGTCCAGATGTTGTATCGACTTGATTATGATACCACATCTTTGGCCGGATTGCAAGCCTTTTTTGCAAATTTCTGCAAAAATCATTGCAGAGCCTTCCGGATGATGTTGTAGAGCACAGGTTTCATGGCGTCGATGTGGTCAGGTTTGCCTTCAAGGATGGACGAGTAGCACACCGACATGCACATGCTGCCCAGCGCCGTGATGCGCTGGTAGACTTCGCGCTCGGTCAGGCCGGCCATTTCGGGGCTGGACATGATGGCGTGGAGCAGTTTGCACATCAGCGGCTCGGCCTCGCCGGAAGCTTCGATCTTGTCCAGCCCCGGCCAGACGAAGCTGCGCTCCAGAAAACGGAGCATTAGGGTGTCGTTCCGCAGGGCCTCGATGATGTGGTCGATGACGAAGATCATCTTGTCGGGAAAATCCATCGGCGCGCTGGCGCGCTCACAGGCCGTCACGGCGTCGTCCAGCAGCTGGTAGCTCACGCGGGCCAGAAGCGCCTGGGTCACAGCACCCTTGTCGGCAAAATAGAGATAGAAGGTGCCTTTGCCCACCTTGGCGCGGGAGGTGATATCCTCCACGCTGGTCTTGGATGCGCCCCGCTCCAGGAACAGCTCGTATGCTGCATCCAGAAGCGCCCGGCGCTTTTCCTGCTTTTTGCCTTCCACGGTATTCATGCTTTGGGTGATTCCTCTTTTCTGCGATGTTCTGTCGTGTAAACATTATTTTAGCAATGCTTTCCTCCCGGCGCAAGCCCCAAATGGCCGATCGGTGTTAGACAATTTTCAGTGGATGATAAAAAAACTGACGTTTGGTCAGTTTTTGCCTTGACACTTTCCGCCAGCTGGTTATAATAGTGCTTGCTCAGAAGTGACTGCGAGTCATTTTTGAGCGCCAATTCTGTTCCAACATTTCAATGGAGGGTTTTCATGAAAAAGATCGCACAGGGCATTGTGCGTCTGCGCAAACTGATCTTAACAGTAGCCATCCTGCTGTTGATCCCTTCCGCGATAGGCGCCGTTGCCACCCGCATCAACTACGACGTCCTCACCTATCTGCCGCAGGAGCTTGACTCCATGATCGGCGAACGGGCATTGGAGGACGACTTCCATCTGGCCTCCACCGGTATGATCACGGTCGAGGGCCTGCCCACGAACGAGCTCATCGCCATGAAGAAGGACATCGACGCCGTGCCCGGTGTCACCCAGACCTTCTGGCTGAGCGATGTGATCGACCCCAGCATCCCTACCGAGATGCTCCCGGCGGACATCCAGCAGTTCATGTTCGGCAAAAATGATTCCACCATGCTCATCGTCCGGTTCGACGGCCCCAGCGCCAGCGACGAGACGATGAACGCGGTCGCGGAGATCAAGAAGGTGCTCCGGAAGGATACCTTCTTTGGCGGCATGAGCGTCATCCTGCAGGACACCAAGGCCCTGATCAATGAGGAGATGCCGCTGTATATCCTGTGCGCTGTGGGCGCCAGTATGCTGGTGCTGTTCCTCTCGCTGGAGAGCACCATCACCCCGGTGCTGTTCATGCTGGGCCTGCTGTTCCCCATCGTGTACAACTTTGGCACGAACATCTTCCTCGGCCAGATCAGCTACATCACCCAGGCCCTGTCCACCGTGCTGCAGCTGGGCGTCACGATGGACTTCTCCATCTTCCTGCTGCACCGCTATCAGGAGGAAAAAGAGCTTCGCTCCTCCAATGAAGAAGCCATGGTCAGCGCCATCTGCAAGACCATGACCTCCATTTCCGCTTCGTCGCTGACCACCATCGCAGGCTTCCTGGCCCTGTGTGCCATGCGCCTGACGCTGGGCCGCGACATCGGCATCGTCATGGCAAAAGGCGTGGCGCTGGGCGTCATCTGCACCGTCGTCATCCTGCCGGCGCTGATCCTGACCTTTGATAAGTGGGTCGAGAAATACAAGCACCGCACCATCATCCCGCAGCTGACCAGAACCAGCTACTTCGTCTCCAAACATGCAGCCCCCATTGTGGCGGTCTTCCTCGTGCTGCTGGTGCCCTTTGTGGCGGCGCAGCAGAAGACCGAAGTCTACTACACGCTGTTCGATTCGCTGCCCCAGGACCTGACCGGCATCGTCGGCACCAACAAGCTGGGCGAGGATTTCGGCATGACCACCTCGCACTTCATTCTGGTGCATGACGACCTGACCGCCACCCAGGTCTCCGACCTGTGCGACGAACTCAAGGACGTGGACGGCATCACGCAGGTCATCAGCCTGGATTCCGTCACCGGCCCCGGCTTTGATACCGGCCTGCTGCCCGACAGCGTGACCGAGATCCTGCAATCCGGCGGGTACAAGCTCATCCTCGCCAACAGCTCCTATAAGACCGGTACCAACGCCATCAACAACCAGCTGGACGAGATGAACACCGCCATCAAGGCGGTGGACCCCGAAGGCGTCATCACCGGCGAGGGTGCCATGACCAAAGACCTGATCGAGGTCGCGGATGTGGACTTCAAAAACGTCAACGTCTGGTCCATTCTGGCCGTTGCCGTCATCATCCTGATCTCTTTCCGCAGCCTGTCCATCCCGGTGCTGCTGGTGGCCAGCATTGAAGCCGCCATCTCCATCAACATGGGCATCCCGTACTTCACCGGCACCCAGCTGCCGTTCATCGCCAGCATCGTCATCGGCACCATCCAGCTGGGCGCGACCGTGGACTACTCCATCCTGATGACCACCCGTTACCACGAGGAGCGCAGCTACGGCCGCACCCCGAAGGAAGCAGCCCAGCAGTCGCTGGAGCATTGCAGCCAGTCCATCCTGACCAGCGGCCTGACCTTCTTCGCCGCCACCGTCGGCGTGGCAGCTATCAGCAAGATGGAGCTGCTGAAGAGCATCTGCCTGCTCATCTCCCGCGGCGCGCTGATCAGCATGGCTGTCATCCTGATCGTCCTGCCCGCTGCCCTGATGCTGCTGGACTGGATCATCCGCCACACCACCCTGCACTGGCTGGTCCCCGAACCCGCCTCGAAATCTGAAAAGGAGTAATCACCATGAAGAAATCGCTTCGTTTCGCCAGTGCGGCGCTGGCGCTGACTCTCGCCGCCAGCATGACGATGCCTGCCTTTGCCGCAGGCAAGTCCGATTTTGCCAAGTCTGAGAACGTCTACGCCGTCATGAACGCCGATGGCTCCATCAAGAGCACCACCGTCAGCGAGCATCTGTACAACGCCAACGGCCTGTCCGGAGTGACCGATGTCTCTTCCCTGACCGACATCCAGAACACCGAGAGCGATGCCGCCTTTACCCAGGACGGCGAAAAGCTGGTCTGGAACACCGACGACACCGACGTCTATTATAAAGGGACCACCGACCGTGACCTGCCCATCTCGGCCAAAGTCACCTATACGCTGGACGGCGTGACCGACAGCCTGGAGAACCTGATGGGCAAGAGCGGCCACCTGACCATTCAAATCGACCTGACCAACAACGAGACCGGCACCGTGAATGTCAACGGCACCGACCGCACCATCGTCACCCCACTCATCACGGCGGTGGGCGTCATCTTTGGGGAGGACGCCTCCAATGTGACCGCTGAGCACGGCGTGATCGAGTCTGCCGCCAAGAGCAACGTGGCCGCGTTCGTCACCCTGCCCGGCGTGAAGGATTCGCTGTCCGGTCTGCTGCCGGAGGACCTGTCCACGGTGGAAGATTATTTGCAGGACAGCGTGACGGTGGAAGCCGATGTGGAAGATCTGGCAGCTCCGCAGATCATGCTGGCCGCAGCCACCAGCCCCGATGCGCTGGGCACGGACAATGTCTTTGACCTTGACAGCATCAATGAGCTGACCGACGGCATCCAGCAGCTGAACGACGCTATGAGCCAGCTCATGGACGGTGCGTCTCAGCTGGAAGACGGCGTCTCGCAGCTGGCCGGAGGTACTCTGGCTCTGCTGGATGGTGCATCCCAGCTGAAGACCGGTGTTGCCGCGCTGGACAACGGCCTCGGCCAGCTGACCAACGGCCTCGACACCCTGACCTCCAACAATGCCGCCCTGAATGCCGGTGCCCAGCAGGTGGCCGACGGCGTTCTGGCTTCCGCAAACAAGACCCTGATGGAGGGCGGCCTCATCGACACCCCCATGACCTGGGACAACTATGAAGCCGTCATCGACGAAGTCCTGACCATGAACGACAAGACGCTGGCCGCTGCCCGCAAGAAGATGGTCCGCACCATCTGGGAGCAGGCCCCCAGCTTCAAGGACAGCCAGCTCGACCTGGCCCTCTACCTCTCCGCGACCAAGACCGATCATGATCTGGAAGCAGCCCTCCGCCTGATGCAGAGCTATGATCCCTCCATGATCTGCGGTCTGGTGCAGCTGCTGACCAATGCCGACGCCCGGCAGATCGCCCACGAGGAGCTCAAGCTGCAGGCCGAGAACAGCGACGATATCGCCAGCGTCCGCGCCCTGAAGACCAGCCTGAGCCAGATCCAGTACTTCGTTTCCAGCGTCAACCAGTACACCAGCGGCGTTGCCACTGCGGCCGACGGTGCCCACTCTGCCAAGGACGGCAGCGCCCAGCTGGCCTCCGGCAGCAAGACCCTTTACGATGGCGTGAACACCCTGAACAACGGCGTCAGCCAGCTGACCGACGGTGCCACCCAGCTGAGCAATGGCCTGGTCCAGTTCAACGAGGAGGGCATCTCCAAGCTGACCGGCTCGCTGGACACCGACCAGATCCACGCCCTGAAGACGGTCCTGGACGAGATGACCAGCCGCCTGGAAAACTACACCAGCTTCGCCGGTGCACCGGAAGGCGCTTCTTCCAACGTGAAGTTCATCTACAAGACCGGTGAGACCGTGGCCGCCGCCGAGAATACGGCTGTGGCCGAGACCACCACCCAGGAGGGCAGCTTCTTCACCCGCCTGTGGGAGCGCATCGTGAATCTGTTCAAGTTCTGAACACTTTGAAGTAGAAGTAAAACAGGAACGCCCCCTGGTATCGCAGCGATACCAGGGGGCGTTCTCTGTTTTGGAGCTGTGCCTGCTGCTGCCCATTGCGGCAGCCCCCAAAACCAGACGAACAATGGGAAATTCCATCATTTTCGACGATGCTCTTCCATTTTCTTATAAAAATAGATACGGCAGTCAGACTATACAAAAATAAACGTTTTTCGTTTTTTTTTTTTATATAGAAAGTAAAACCTTGAATCCTGTTGACAAACAGGGTTGTTGTTGATAAAATGATATCACACAAAATAAAGCGTTGTTCATGAAAAATTATTGGGCAAAATATTGGGCAAACTTATCGAAAGATAGGGGCGCAAAGCCACAGGGGCTTAGGTCTGGAGATGTACCAGATGATGCCAGCCGGTTGCTCTCGGTTTGGAGGGGAGAACTTCCGTGTGCCGGGAACGTCCAAAACCACAGGTGTGTTCTTTTCAAGAGCACGCCGGATTTTGCTCGTATCATCAAAGCTGCCCGAAATCGGGCGGCTTTTTTTTATTGTTCTGACGGAAAGGGAGCGTGGAGCCCATGGAGAACAAAAACACAAGCAGAGTTGTCATCGGGGTGCTGGTGGCACTGGTGGTGCTGCTGGGCGGCTACATCGCAGTGTCCGGCGCGGCACGGGGCGGCAAGTCCGCTGTCACGGCCACCGGCAGCACCGGCGCGTCCGAAGCAGCCGCGCTGCCCATGGAGACCTATCAGGCGCAGTATGTCAAGCCGGAGACCCCCATCGACCGCAGCAAAAACGTCACCCTGCCGGGCTGGGGCGGCTTTACCATCCCCGCAAAGACCAAAACGATCACCCAAGGGTTCGAGTTCCATAACCCTGCCGAGAACCTCTGGTACGAGGACTGGGTAAGCCTTGACGGCACCCCGCTAGAAAAGCTGGTGGTGGACAGCGGCCAGACCGCAGAACTGAGCCATTACCTGCGCCTTGCGGGCATTCAGGCCGAGGTGACCAAGGTGCTGGAAGCCGACCCCGCCTATTTTGAGATCCAAAAAACTGACGAGGGCGTGTACACCATCGAGGCCATCAAGGACTATAAGGGCGAAAAGCCCCTGACCGTGCAGGCCGATGACGGCAAGCAGTACACCTTTACCGTGACCGGCAAGGAGGAGTGCTACTACATCGCCTTTGGGCTGTATCTGGAGGACGGCGACGAGCTGCTGTTCCAGTCCGGCCTTGTAGCGCCTGGGTTGTATGTGCAAAAGATGGAGATGACCCGCGCCCTTGCCCCCGGCGAGTACCCGGCCTATGTGGTGTGCCAGCCCTATCTTTCGGACCGCGCCACCAAGACCAACAGCGGCATCGTAAAGCTGACACTGACCGTGGGTTGAGCCCCCTACAGCGGGCAAAACCGGCAGTGTTGACGATAAAAAAAACTGAATTGGGGATCAACAAACCATACGGTGTGAAAGGAGTAGGCAGATCCAAGGCTGACCGTCAGCTGCGGGCCCCATTGCCGAATATTGATTATGAAGTTAACGAAAAAGGCCGCCGCCCTGCTCCTTGCAGCCTCTCTGGCGGTGTCCGTCTGCGCGACCCCGGTGTTTGCAGCTGACCCGAATATGGGTTCGAATCCTGTCAATAGTAATAATGCTATTGCTGGTATTACGACCGGGGACACCCAGATCCGTTACAAGGTTACGGAAAGTTATATGTGGTCTGTTCCGGCTACCATTGACTTTGGTGTAAATGCTGGTGAGAATAACACTTCTACGGTCAATGCCACGTTGGACAAAGACAAACCTGGTACGAAAGCAGACAACGACGGCACAGGCAAATGGAAGGGCACTGCACCGAGGATTGTGGTCTCCAAGAACGTTATTGGTGTCGGTAAGAAATTGCAGATTACCGTTGATACTGAAGGACATACTGCTACGTCTTACGAAAATGGTAAATTCTATGTGGAGCCGGCCGGGACTAATGAAAGGCTTTACTTTACCATTACCAAGCCTGCTGCTACTGGTGGTACCGAGCAAGAACTGACCGGCACTGACAACGAGGTCCTGCGTGTTCCCTCTGGTACGAACACTGCTAATCAGGAGTTGGTGTTTACTTTGACAACCACTTCTGAAACTGCTGAAAAGGCTGGCGACTATGAAGGCTACGTCGCTTTTTCTAGTAAGATTGTTGACTAACCCCCGCACCCAAACCTGAATCATACCTGAAGCCCAAAGGGGAGACGGGAGCTGTTCCCTCTCCCCTTTTTGGTTTTTGCGGAAAAAACCCTCTCAGTCACGGCTTACGCCGTGCCAGCTCCCCCGAAAGGGGGAGCTTATGCGGGCTGACCGATAGCTGCATAAAACCTCCCCCCTGAGAGGACAGATTTCCCCCGGCCGGGGGAAAATGTCACCGCAGGTGACAAAAGGGGGGTGTGGCATCGCGCAGCGATGACGGAGAGGGTTCGCCCCCAAAAAAGCAGCCACCCCACACAAGGAGGAACACACACCATGAAACATTGTGCAAAAAAACTGCTGGGCCTTGCGTTTGCGCTGGCTCTGTGCCTTGCAGTGGGTGGAACTGCGCTTGCCCAAACGCCGGAATTTGCCGAAGCGCCGGACACTCTGCCGGAGCAGGAAATGCTTGCCTACGAGCAAAACGTTACCGCCGAACCGGGCATGAAAACCACCGGTGATATTGCAACCGATGGCTATCAGGTGACCATCCCCACCACTGTAACGGTGGATAGCACGACAGCCAAGGGTGAACTGATGGTCAAAGCACAGCTGAAGCAGTACCGCACCTTGAATATTACCATGAAACCCCAAGACGACAAATGGACGCTGAAATATCAGGACGCAGCTGCGGGTGCAGATACGCCGAAGGTAGATTATACGCTGTCGGAAGGGACGAGTAAAGACGTAGCTGCTGACTGTAAGTGGCAGTATCAGCCGGACACGAAAACGCTCAGCTTCTCTACAACAAAAATGCAACCGGGCACTTCGCTTGAAGAGGATATGAAGCGGGTCAGAAGTTCTTCCTATGAACTTCCTATTACCGTCCCGACCCCCAGCCAAGCTACCATGAGCGGCACTTACTCCGATACGGTAAGCTTTGAGTTTGACCTTACCAAACAGTGCTTTACTTATATCATCAATGTCTATGGGCAGGAGGTCGAGCTGACAAGCGAAGCCTCCGGCACGAGCAGTGATTTCGGAAAAAAATATAAGGGCTTGCAAGCTGTGAATATGGCGGGCAATGCAAATGCCCCCTATACAGAGCAGTATGTTCTGGAATACGGCATCAACCCGGATGGCACTGTTATGGGCGCAGCCCCCGGTGCGTGGCAGCATACGGTTCCCACTGCGGGAGAAAAGCGCAAGGCAGTTGATGGCACAGAAAAAACCTTCACGGCAGAGGATGCCGCAGACTATGCCCTCCGGTGGGAGACCCTTGACCAGGTGACTATCGACCCGGCGGGGGACTATGCAACGAGCGAAGCTGCTGGCGATAAAACCAAGACCAAGACCATCGACCGGAACCTTGTGCGCAAGTGGTACTGGCTGGATGTGAACGGCGCTACGGATTACGCTGGTGATAGTGAAGGTATCCACGGCAATCAGGGCGCACGCATCAGCGGTTATGTAAATATGCAGGTGTCCGTGGACGGAACGAACTGGTCGAGCTGGTTCTGGCAGTCTGACGGCGATGACTATTGGGGACAGTTCCCCTATGGCATCCACTTTAAGCTGGGCTTCCACCATGTCAAAAACGGCTACGTCTACGATACGGGAACAGGCACGTTAGAAAATGGCTTTAGGATCATTGCAAATAAACAGGATACTGTAACCGCGCCCGGAGATAAAGTGGGCGATACCACCTACTATGTGTACAAGGGTACGCTGACCGGTGAGCCGATCGATCCTAGCAGAACTCCCCGCTATTGCTACATCCCTTGCTATAAAAAAGGCCTGACCTATATGGCAAACCAAGGCACGGGCGGCAAGGAAGATGTCAATGGGGCTAACAAGCCGCGCACGAACGTGCTGTATCAAGAAGGCTATGAGCTGGAAAGCCCGGAAGATTTGAATATCAACCCGCCTTCCGCCGACATGGTGTTTGCCGGGTGGAGCACAAAATCTACCTATACCACAGGGGAGATGCTTTATCAACCGGGCGATAATGTTAGCACGGTCAACTGGGAAAACTACACAGACCAGAAAGACTTGAACAAACGACCACAACTTAACGGAACACAGGACATCCAAAAGCGCGAGCTTTACGCCATTTGGAAGAAATCTTACACGGTAAAGGTGCAATTTGGCGGTATTATAGGCTGGACAACATGGGACGATGCGAACCAGTCGTTCCCCGAAAAGTTGCAGGGCGGCGACAAATTTGATGAACCTGCCGTAGAACTTGGTACGGCTTACGCCTACGGCAATACGTCCTTGACGCTGAGCGAAACCGAGAATACGGAGGTGTGGACTGCGCTCCAAGACAAGATAAAAGCAAAAACCAGCGATATCGCCGGTGCTGTCCAGCCGGATGCTGTCTGGCAGCTCAAAAACGAGTATACGACTACCAGATTGCCCGCGAACGGTGAGGTGACGATCCAAATCAAGCGCAAGCGCTATCTGCTGAACGTTATCCCTGCGCTGGACAATGGCAATGGCACTTACTCCCCGGTTTCTAACGCAACAGATGCAGAACAATACGGCACCTTCAGATTGAAGTCCTGCGGTGCGGAGCAGACGCAGGGAGGAAAAGTCTCCTATTACCAGCATATGCGCAACTACGGCGGCTCGTATGAGATCTACGATGTTAAAGCAAATGCCAGGTATCTGTTTGTAGGCTTTGAGAGACCGACTGATAAAGGTCCGACAACGACTGATGGAACGGGTAACCTGACCGGCAAGAACACCGATATCCACTATTTTGGTGACAGCTCGGACAGAAAATACACCGGCGATACCATTTATGTGATGTACAAAAAGGACATGGTGACCTTTGATTACAATGGCGGTACTTCTGACGGCAAAACGGAACTGGTTTTGAACTATGATGATAGCGTATATTTCCCGCAGGTGGTGCTTACTAACACGACAGCAGGTGTAAACTTTGTTGGCTGGAGCACGAAGCAAGACTCCCCCAGCGACGCCGAGATTTTCAAGCTGGTTAGCAAAGGCGGAGATGTTCAACCGGGCACTACCAAGGTGAGCAGTAAGGTCAAAAATTGGCCGAACCCGAACAATAAAGTCCTTTACGCCGTTTGGCGCTCCAACACCGGCCCGAACCGAGCCCCGGCGAGGAAAGCCCTGACCCTGCGCTACCACGCAAACTTTGACCCGAATGAGGAGCTTGTGCTTGACCTTGACCCCGACCCCCTGCTGGATGATATGGACGATACCTTTGGCTTTGACCCCGATCCCCTGCTGGAGGACGTAGACGATGCCCTTGAGGGAGCGGTAAAGACTGTGAGCTACCAGCCCGGCGAGGATGTTGTTCTGCGCAACTGTATGTTTAAGCGCAGCGGCTACGTTTTTGTGGGCTGGAACACAGAACCGGACGGCACAGGCAGACTGTACAGGGTAAACGGCGTGCCCATAACCGACTGGGCAGCGGGCGATACGGTAGACCTTTACGCCCAGTGGAAAAAGCCCGACCACCTGAAGCCTGTGGTAGACAACGAACCCTTTGTCCCGACTGACCCCGATACCCCGCCGGAAGAGCTGGACCCCGGCTTTGGCATAGACCCTGACGCCGACCCCGCAGACGAGGAAGGCCCCGCCGATGATGCGGATGCCGTAGACGATGCCCCAGCCGTTGCGGACGAGGAAGCGGCCGCAGCCCCGCCGGAAGAGCTGGACTTCGGTTTTGGCATAGACCCCGACGCCGCTGTGGGCGGCCCCGCCCCTTTTGTGAGATGGTAAAACCAGAACGCCCCCTGGTATCGCAGCGATACCAGGGGGCGTTTTGCTGCCATTTGGCAGGATAGAATGTTCTCAGAACCAGTTGATGTCCACGATGACCAGCTCCGGCGGATTGTTGATGCGGGGGACCGGCGTACCCTTGCCGTCGCCCAGACCGCGGCTGATGATGAGGGCGGTGTCGCCGATCTGATGCAGCCCCTCGGTCAGCGTTGGCAGAACGCCCTGATCCGGCGTGTAAAGCCCGCCGATGCCGGGGATGCGGATCATTCCGCCGTGGGTGTGGCCGCAGAGCGCCAGATCGACCGGCACGTCAGAGAAGAAGCCGTCCTCCAGAAAATACTCCGGGTAGTGGACCAGCAGCAGCTTGAAGGCATCCAGCTGCTCAAAACTCTCGAAATATGCACTGGCGTACCGCTCGTAGGAAGCGGGTGCTTCGGCCACGCCGCCGATGGCGATGGTGTTGCCGTTGACCTCCAGCGTCTCAGTCTCGTCTGCCAGGAAGTGGACGCCGATGGCCTCCAGATCTGTCCCGATGGGGGAGTTGTGAAAAACGATCTTGGGCCATTCGTGGTTGCCGGGCACGTAGTACACCGGTGCGATCTTGACCAGCTCGGTGCACAGGTCGGTGACGACGGAATAGTCGTCCACCAGTTTGTCGTTCATGTCGCCGGTGATGGCGATGATGTCCGGCTTGAGCGCGGTGATCCGCTCGATTAGATCCGCATTGTGGTCGCCGAATTCATGCAGATGCAGATCGGACAGCTGAACGACCCGGACGTTCGAGGTCAGCTTGTCGGACTGGACCTGATAGTAGCTCTCGACAAAGCTCTGATGCTTTGCAATAAGGGTGAAGATGCCCCACAGGGCCGCCAGCAGCACCGCCAGCCCCAACACGAACTGAAGGATGCCCAGGACGATTTTTTTCAAAGGGCCGAAACGGGCCTTGCGGGGTGCGTAATGAGAAGCCAAAGATTATCCCTCCTGTCTGGTTTTAGAGCGCATTGCCTCACGCAGCAGTGCGCGGATGGAATAGGCATTGTTGGCCTTGCTCTCCGAAATGCCGATGGCGTATTCGTAGGTCGCCTCGGTGCTCTCGGCGTTGTAGGCCGCGATGAGGCGGTGGAAGTAATCGGCAAAGCTCTCGGCGTCCTCCATCCGGCACTGGTCGAAGAAGCCGATGAACTGCTGGCCGCCGTTGTAATAGACGGTGCCGCAGGTGGCCGAGGCTTCCTTCAGGAAGCCGGCAAACTGGTCCAGCATCGCGTTGCCGCGTTCGCGGCCGTAGGCGGTGTTGATCTGGCTCAGGTTGGTCAGCTCCACCACCACACAAACGGTATCGTCCGGCAGGACGCGGCTACTGTTGTTCCGGATGAACAGATCGCAGGCGGTGCGGTTGGGCATATCCAACGACTGCTCGGTGAAGAACAGGTATTCCACAAAGTCCTGGATACGGCCCAGCAGGATGGCGCCGCAGACGCCCAGGATGAAGAAGACCGCGACGCCCAGCAGGATGTACAGCTTGACGTTGATCTTCTCGCTGACCGTTGTGCTGGCCAGAACGCCCAGGTTGACCGCGCCACAGTATTCGTTGTACTCCTTCATGGTGATGGAGAGGCTCTCATACAGGGAGTTCAGCTGGCTCTGCAGGGCGTCGATCTCCTGCTCCACAGACTGCTGGGAGAAGGCCTGGTTCTTGCTGGAAACGTCCGTGGAGTCGGCTGCATCCTGGAACACGTCGATGATATACTGGCAGTAGGCAGCGTCGATGACGTTGCTGGACTTGCGGTTCAGGATCGTCACGTAGTCGCTGATGAGGGTGTCGTAGACGGTGGTGCGGTCTACTTTGGTGTCATACTCGTAGACCTCGCTCAGCACGAAGCCGCCGGCGTCATCCTCGGTGCCGGTCCGGGCTCCTCTTTGATAGTAGAGGGAGCCGTCCTTGTTCTTGTTGCCGTAGCTCTGGATGACTTCCAGTACGGCGGCGACCTTCTCGGTGTCCACATCGCCGTCCATGATGTAGGTGTTGTAGCGCTCCTGGTATTTTTTGAGCAGGACTTCCCGGTTCTGCGTCAGCTTGCCGCCCAAAATCTCGGAGAAGAGATAGGGGATCTCAACGTCGCCGACGTAGTTGTACTCATCGAGCAGGTCCGAGAGAGACATCCCGGTGTGGGAAGAGATGAACTCCGGGTGCGATTTCTGGCAGTTGATGAGGTTGGAGGAGATCTCGGAAACGGTGTTTTTCAGGATCTCCGCCTGTTCGAGGTAGTCGTAGCCATGGCCGTCCAGCGCAGAGGCATTGTTGGGGATGGTGTAATAGTCTACGTATTTTTCGCCGAAGCTGGCAAAGTAGCAGCTCAGGATCTCATCCAGCATGGTGCGGGCGTACTCGGTGTTGTAATTGCTGCTGAGCGAGAGCGTGACGAGGTATTCGGTGGATTGGTATTCCTCCACGTCCTCACCTTTTTCAATTTTGGCCGCCTGGGTCTTGGCCACATCGTCGGGTACGATGGGGGTGACCGTGCCGCCGGAGCGGATGGTATCCACGTTGACGGTCAGGTCCAGATTTTCAATGGCCTGCTTGACGACGGAGGAAGAGAAGATCTCCGAAACATCCAGTTCGCCGCCGCTGGGGGTCTTGCCGTCCTCGGCCTGGGAGTAGTTGTATTTGATGATGGACTGCGCCGTATAGGCCTGATTGCTGGTGGCATAGCGCATGAAGAACACACCCGCACAGAACGACATCAGCGCGATGAGCGGCCACCATTTTTTCAGATATCGGATGATGTTAAAGCTTTTCATTTCGTTTTGTCCTTATCGCGGATGACTTTGCTCTTGGCGAGGACCCAGGCGCAGAGTGCACAGAACGTGACACCGCCGGTCAGGATCATCCACTTGATGCTCAGCTCGTCGGCCAGAGAACGTTTCTCGAAACTGATGGTCAGGTAGTTTTTGGTCTTGTAGCGGATGTATTCCTTGTTGAGGATCCGGGAGGTCTCGATAAGGTTCTCCAGCTTCTGCTTCATATCCTGGATCATGCTCTCGGCGGTTGCAACGCTGGAAGGCGTATTGGCCGTCTGGGCATTCATCTGGCGGATGGCGTATTCGTTTTTCTGGATGATGGCCATCGTATCGTTGGCAGAGTCGTTGGCGCTCTCGGCTGCCGAGGCCTGGTAGTCGATGGCGACCTTGGTGCGGGACATATAGAAGTTGTTCTGGGTGTCCAGCGTGGGGATCAGAACAACGGCAGTCAGGGCCGAATCGTAGATCTCGATGGTGTGCAGGCGGTTCTGGTATTCAGCCATGAGTTTCTGGTAGCTGATGTTTTTCAGAAAGTTCTGGTATTCCAGCTTGCTGATGTAGCGTTCCCGGTTTTTGGAGAGGCCGCTCTGCAAAACATAGGAATCGTATTTTTCAAGGTCGATGCTGGTGAAATTGTCCACCTTCTGGCGCAGAGAGGTGAAGGTCTCGCCGGTGAGTTCGGAGCGGAAGGTGCCGTTCTCCTTGGCGTTGGTGTTCAGGAAGCGGTGGAGCTTCTGGCACTCCTTATCAAAGAAGGAGCCGATCTCCATGTACTCCTGCTTGTCGCACTCGGACCAATCGGGGGAGATGCCCATCTCGACGTAGGTATAGTCCTCGTAGAAGACCTCTTTGTAGGACTCGACGATCAGGCCGAGCATATCTCTGGCCGAGATGCGGGGGCCGATCTCGTCGTTCTTTTCGTAGGTGATGGTGTAGGTGGTGGCGATCTTATAGCTCGTGGTGTCGGAAGGCAGCTGCATTCCGTTGACGTTGGAAGCCCAGGCCGTGATGTTTTCGGCCATATCCTGCGCGGTGACCTGGCCTTCGAGGCCGGCCTTCGCGATGGCGCGGTCCAGCACGTCGTCCGATTTGATGAGCGAGATGTTGAACCGGGTGTTGTTGGGGTAAAGCCCTCTGGTGGCTTCCTCGTAGTTCAGGGCGATCATCATCTTTGCGGTGCGGGCTTTCAGGTGGTACATCACAAAGCTGGTGGAGCACATCACCAGAAGGATGAGGGCCAGGTAGAGGAGGCGGTGCTTCCACAGCCCATGGAAGAGAAGTTCGACCAGCGCCCAGAACTTACTTTTTTGCGGGCGGTTCGGTTGGTTTGTTTTGGGAGATGGCATGGTTGTAGATCACCTCGTTTCGATCCAGCAGCTTCATGGCGTGGCCGATGGGCAGCAGCATGAAGATCGTGTTCATATAGCAGTAAAAGGCGGTGTTGTCGGTCGCGTAGGTCACAAACGCATAAATGGTGCAGTACAACAGCAGGAAAGCGGTCTCGGTGCCGTACTGCTTCTGGCACCAGACGACCTTGCCCTGCCAGCTGAGCCAGATCCAGAAGGAAAAGCCCCAGAAGCCAAGCTCAATGTACATGGTCACAAGGTCGTTGTGCATCCCGCCGAAGTCGTGGGTGCCAAAGACGCCGATGCCCGCTGCATTCATGATGCTGATATACCGCGTGACCCAGCCGATGCCGTAGCCGCGGAACGTAGGGCTGAAGGAATACAGGTCGGTGAAGGCTTCGTACAGGCCCTTGCGGCCCATGGTGTCGATGCCCAGGGTGTCCACCGTCCAGCTGAACAGGCCCGACCAGATGAAGAAGACGTAGAACAGGCAGGCGGCGATGGCGAAGATGGAGATGGAATGGAGCACAAAGTTCTGCCCCTTGGGCTTGAGCCGGGTGATGAACAGGTGCATCACCAGCACGCCGAGCATACCGATGAGGGCGATGCGCTTGAGACCCAGATAGAAGAAGCCCGCCGCCAGTGTGAGATGGACGACCCGCCGCCAACCTTTTTCAAAGAGGGCGTAATAGAGGACCATCAGCCCGAACCCGAAGGTCAGGTCGTGGACTTCCAGCGCCTTGATGGGCGCATTGGTGTCCACGCCGCCGGATTTGGCAAAGGCGATGAAGCCAGTGATGAACTCGCTCAGGCCGTAAGGCCGGAGGCTGTCGAACACCAGGATGCAGACATTGGCGATGCACATGCCGTAGAAGGTGTAGTCGATGGCTTTGCCGCCGAACAGATACACTGCTGCGCACATCGAGGTAAGCGAGATCATGTGGTAGAGGATGGTGGAACACCCGCGGGACATGTAGTTCAGCTGCTGGAAATCCAGCGACCAGACAAGCATGGACCACGCCGCCATCATCACAAAGGGGATGAGAAAGATGATGTAATATTCCTCGATGAGGGGCAATCGGTTGAAGTCTCCGGTGATGAGCAGAAAACAGGCGGCCAGGCCGACCACGGCGGCCTGCACCAGGTACTTCATGAACCAGGGCAGGCCCATGCCGCGGTACCAGAACCCGATGCCCATCATGGCAATGTAGAGCAGCGGCAGCCAGAACGGCCGCTGCACCGATTTCCGCTTCAGGAATTGTGTTCCTCCATGCTGCGCAAGATACTCCCAGTTTCCGCTGCCATATCCCCCAAAGAGTAGTTTTATAAAACTTTGCATCTGCCCTCCTGTGCGAGCCTGCGGGCAAGCCGCGGCTCTTCGCGTTCGTTCAGTTCAAAAGCTCCACGATGGCCTGATAGTTGCGGGCACAGTTCTGGTCATCCACCTGGTCGAACAGCGCGTCCACACGCTTTGCGTAGAAGGGGGATATCATGCCGTTCTGAGCCAGAGCGCGGTCCAGCTCCCGGAAGAGCGCTGCCTGCTCGGTGACCACAGGCCCGAAGCCGTCGTCCCGGTAGCTGAAGTAGCCGACGTCGTGGTGTACGCCCCAATACTGTGCCTCATCGAACTGGTAATAGAGGAGGGGCTTTTTCATATAGGCAAAATCGAACTGTACGCTGGAAAAATCGCTGACCATGACGGCGGATTCCATCAGAAGGGTCTGCACATCGGCCTCACCCAGCGCCGCGATCTTCACCCGCGGGTTGGCGGTGTGGAAGCTGCTCAGAAAACGCTGCACCTCGAAATGAGGGTAGAAGACAGCCTCATAGCCGTGCTTCTCCAGCAGCGCCTCCAGCTCCGGGCTGGAGATGACGTCCTGCCAGTGCCGGAAATAGTCGCTCTGCTCAAACTCGGCCTGGGTCTTCCGCTCGATGGCGTAGGTGCGCCAGGTGGGCATCAGCAGCAGCTGGCGCTTGGTCTCGTGGGGGCGCAGCAGGGCGTCAAACCGGCACAGACCCAGCCGTTTGACAATACCGGCTGGATAATGATAGGCAGATTCTACAAAATCCCGTTCTTTTTGCAGGGAGCAGACGAAAAGGTCGGTGCGGATGTTGGGGTAGTGATACCATTTCATGTCGTCGATGATGACCCCATGCTGCAAAAAGGCGCGGGGGCCATGGACCACATGGAGCTTGTCGAGCATGTAGTAGCTGTCGATCTCCGGGGTGTAGCCCAGCACATGGGTGCTGATCTTCATTTCCGATGCGGCGCAGAGCAGATAGTGCTTCCAGCTGCGGTAGGGCACGACCCGGCCCAGCGCCTGCACCCGCTCATAGTCCGGCAGGGTGGGGTCTGCCACGAACCAGCTGTTCAATTCAGGATGCTCCCGGTTCAGGTAGGCAAAGATGTGGTAGCCATTGTCCCGCGCTTCGCGGCCCCGCTCAGAGACGAGCCAGACATGCCGGTAATCCTTGTTCCAGCACTTCAGAACGGCAGCACAGCAGGTGGCAGTTTCATATTTCAGGAGTTCCCGCAGCAGATGAAAGGCGCGCCGGGTCTTTCGCAGCAGATCGTTCATAGACGTCGTTCCTTTACATTCGGTTGATAATACAGAAAAAATTCCGATTCATCAGGCGTTCTTCACCACATCGTCATACAGGGCCAGCAGCTGGTCGCAGTAGCGCTCCAGCGTCATCATACGGTCTTTCTTCTGGATGCAGTGGGCCGACATCTCGGCCAGCAGGGACTTGTCTGTATAGAGCGCCCGGATCTTTTCCGCGTAGGCGGCCGGGGTGAAGGTGTCGTTCAGGATGCCGGTGCGGCCCTCTTCCACCAGTTCCGGGATGCCGCCGATCCGGTTGCAGAGCACCGGGGTGCCGAGGGACTGGGATTCCAGCAGAGCCAGCGGGCAGTTTTCGTACCAGATGGACAGGTGCAGGGTGAACAGCGCCCCGGCTACGAGGTCTTCGAGCGCTTTGCCGGTCTGGAAGCCGACGTACTTCACATTGGGCAGGGTGCAGTTTTTGCACAGATCCTCCATGGGGCCGCTGCCCGCGATGACGAAGGGAATGTCCGGCAGCAGCTTGCAGGCTTCGAGGATGCGGTCGATGCCCTTTTCCTCCGAGAGGCGGCCGAAGTAGAGGACATAATCCCCCTTTTCGGCAGGGGCAGCCGCAGCGACCCGGCTCAGAAAGTTGTGCAGCATCACCGTCTTGCCCCGGAAGCGGGGGACGGTGAGGAGCTTCTTCTCCAGGAACGCACTGGGGCAGATGAAGCGGTCGATCTTGTCATAGACGTGATTGCACTCGTAAAGGGTGCCCTCCACGGCACCAATGAGGCTCTTGGGCAGCGAGCCATGGATGCAGCGCTTTTTCACGCAGGGCCACTTGCTCTTTTTGCCCATGCAGGCTTCGCAGAGCTTTTTGGAGTTGAACTCCATCATCATGTGGTTGGGGCAGAGCATCTGCACATCGTGCACCGTCTGCACCATGGGCACCCCGCATTCCGCCCCGGCGCAGATGACCGAGGGCGTCAGCTGGAAATTGATGTTGTTGAAATGGATGAGGTCGGGCTGGAACTGCCCGATGACCTGCTTCAGCTTCCGTTTTGCCTCAGACGAGTAGAGGATGCGGAAGGGGTAGAGCAGTTTTTCCGGCCCGGCGTTGTGGAAATCCATATTGGTGGTGGCGAGGTGCAGGGCATTGCCGACGGTGTTCTTTTCGTCGTACATGCCGAAATATTCGACCTCGTGGCCCCGGCGGGTCAGCTCCTCGCCGATCTTGAGGAAATAGGTCTCTGCACCGCCGCGGGGGTAGAGAAATTTATTGACGAATAAGAGCTTCACAGGGTCCAGCCTTTCGTTGCGAAAAGTAGAATCGGAGGATTCCCACATAATAGGTATGTATAAACAGTTTAATAATAGCATCATCCCTCTTTTTCTGCAATATGTATTCACAAAATCATCGCAATTTGGCGGGGCAAACGGCCCAAAACCGCAAAAAACCGTGGGCGGCGGAATGGCATCTTCCGCGCCCACGGTTCGTCAGGGGTGGATATTCGGTCAAAGATCGTAAAGTGCGTTCAAAAATTTATTGCAGCGTGCTCGGCGCGTCGCTCAGGTTGTGCACGATGCCGTACCAGCGGCAGTTCGTCTGTGTGCTCAGGTCCACATCGCTGAACTTGGTCACGCCCGAACCGTTGATGTCCGCATTGAAGACCTTGTACATCGTCTTGCCTGCCGGGCTGGCCGGGAAGACGTAGGCCGTCAGGCCGGTGGGCCAGGTATTGGAAGCAACGTACCATTTGAGATTCGTGATGTAAACGACATACTGGCCGGAGCCGAACTGGAACCCCTTCTGGTAGGTGTCGATGTAGCAGTCCGAGAAGCGGGTGCCGTTGCCCCGGATGTATGCGAAGACGGTGTTCTCCAACAGGGCCTTTTTGGTGTCGTTGTCGCTGTAGTTGAAATCGAAGCACCAGGCGTGAATGTTGTGGAAGATGCTGCTGCCGTTGCACGAGAGCGCTGTCTTTACGTTCAGGATGACGGTGTCGCTGTACATCGAATCGCCGGTGTCATAAATGCCCACGGCGTTCGGGTAATCCAGCGAAGACTCGATCATGCAGTTGCGCACCATCAGCTCATACGAAAGGTTCGCTTCCGTCTGGCCGTCGCTGTTGGTCATGGAAGCGTCGTTGAATTTGCCGCAGATGCCGTATCGCTGGAAGTTCTGGATGGAGATGTGGTCGATCAGGGTGCATTTCTGCCGTGCCACGGCGATGCAGTCGTCTGCCTTGAAGTTCGCGTTGACTTTGCCGTTGCCCCGGATGAACATGTCCTGCTGGGGTGTTTCGGGCGGGTACATCTTGCCGCGGATCTCGATGAACCGATCCACCTTGGTGCTGGCCGTGCATTTCAGCTCGGCGTTGTCCAGTTCCATGTAGCACTGGTCGAATACCAGCTTGCCGGAAAACGCATACACGCCCTTCGGGAAATACAGCGTCTCGGCCGGGTGCGCGGCGATGAGCGCGTTGAACGCGGCCAGGTTGTCGGTGGTGCCGTCCCCTTTGAAGCCGTGATCCAGCACGTTCAACATTCCGCTGCCGCCTGTGCTCAGCGTGATGCCATTCAGGTCGTATACCATATCAGTTTGCCTCCATCAGGGTCGTGATCTGTGTGTCGGTCAGCGCCGTGTCGAATACCTGGAAGTCGTACACCGTGCCATTGAAGAAACGTGCCTTGCCGTCCGTAATTTCGCCTGATGCGGTGGTCCAGGAAGCACCAAGGATCAGCGAACGATCCACGGTCTTGTTCGCGGCATAGTTCGGGATGTTCTTCCACTCGGTCAGGGAACCGTATGACAGAAACCGGAACTGCGTTCCCTTGATCTGGAGCAGAAACTTCAGTTTCTTCCCGGATTCGATCTTGACAAAGTGACTGCCGTAGGTGAACATGTTCATGCCAACGGTTCCGTTGGTCCATGTTGAAACTATGATGCCTCTTTGATCGTTGGTGAGATCGCTGAAGCAATCAAGCAAAGTTGTCACCGTATTAACTGCACTGTCAGCCACCGTAAAGGTTGCGTACACCGTCAGATTCATGCCGGTGTCGATGGCTGCGAACGGCTTGATCCCCGTGTCGATCCATTCTTTGTTGGCCGGTACAAAGGTCTTCGGAGCTGCCAGCTTATACCGCGGCGTCGGCAGTCCGTTGTTGGGGGGATCCGGCTGGCTGGGCGTGGGCGGGACGTCGGGCAGGCTGCTGCCGCTCCAGAGTGCAGCCAGTGCGTTGTAGTGGGGCAGCATCTCGCCGTTGTCGTAGACGGCATGGCGGAACAGCGCAAGGATGTGCCCGCGCTCCTCGTCGGACAGGCCGGATGCGGCGTTGCGAAGCTCTCGCTTGACCTGCTGCAAAAACTGCTGCCAGGCCGGGGTGCCCGGTTCGGGCAGGGTTGGGTCCGTGGTGCCAGAGTTGCTCAGCACCCTGTAGGGGACGCTGGCGCTGGTCACGGTGCGGGTGCCGTCGGAGCCTTCAAAGGTGACGGTCCCGCTGCCGCCCTGCGCGGTGACGAGGGCGGGCACCTCGACGGCCCCGTCGGCCACAAGAGTGGTCAGCGGCCCGGCCGGACCGGGCAGATGCCAGAACGCTGCAACGGTGGTGCCGTCCCACTCGCCGGAGCAGACGACCCGCAGCCGATAGACGCCGGTGTTGTGCGCGTAGCCAAGCAGAAGCCCGCCGGAATAGCCCGAAAGGACGGCGCGGCCGTTGGAGCAGAGCGTGATTTGTTGTTCGATCATAGAAACCCTCCCATCTGTAAAGTGAATCGAGTGCAAGCAGGAACAGGAAAAAGCAGAACGCTGCCCTGTGCAGGGAAAACGACGCTAAGGGGAATGATCCATTCAATTTGCCTCCTTTTGGTTGTGAAACGGCCGCGTTTATGTGTGAAAACAGTATAAATCAACAACGGCAAGTTGTCAATACGGAATTTGAAGATTTTGCAGCGTGGGTTCAGATGCGTTGCAATCGCGCGGATGGTGCGTTATAATACAACCACACAGACACGACCAGGAAGCCCAAGGGATGCAGTGTAAGAAAGGAACGTGGATATGAACTATATCATGGCGCTGGATGCTGGGACGACCTCGAACCGCTGCATCCTGTTCAACAAGGCGGGCGAGATGTGCAGCGTGGCTCAGAAAGAGTTCACCCAGTATTTCCCGAAGCCGGGCTGGGTGGAGCATGACGCAAACGAGATCTGGACCACGCAGCTGGGTGTGGCGCTCTCGGCCATGAACCAGATCGGGGCCAGCGCGTCGGACATCGCGGCCATCGGCATCACGAACCAGCGCGAGACCACCATCGTATGGGACCGTGAGACCGGGGAGCCGGTCTATCATGCCATCGTCTGGCAGTGCCGCCGCACCAGCGCCTACTGCGACGAACTCAAGGCGCGGGGCCTGACCGAGACCTTCCGGGCAAAGACAGGTCTGGTCATTGACGCATACTTCTCCGCCACCAAACTGAAGTGGATCCTGGACAATGTGCCCGGCGCGCGGGAAAAGGCCGAGGCCGGGCGGCTGCTGTTCGGCACGGTGGAGACCTGGCTCATCTGGAAGCTGACCTGCGGCCGGGTCCATGTGACCGACTACACCAACGCCAGCCGCACGATGCTGTTCAACATCCACACGCTGGAGTGGGATGAGGACATCCTGCGGGAGCTGAACATCCCGCGCTGTATGCTGCCCACGCCCATGCCGTCCAGCTGCTTCTACGCGGAGGCCGACCCGATGCACTTTGGTTCGGGCATCAAAATTGCAGGCGCAGCGGGCGACCAGCAGGCCGCGCTCTTCGGGCAGACCTGCTTTTCGGCGGGTGAGGCGAAGAACACCTTCGGCACCGGCGGCTTTCTGCTGATGAACACCGGCAAAACGCCGGTCGTCTCGAAAAACGGCCTTGTCACGACCATTGCGTGCAGCAGCGAAAAAAGCGTGAATTATGCGCTGGAAGGTTCCATCTTCGTGGCCGGTGCGGCCATCCAGTGGCTGCGGGACGAGCTGCGGCTGCTGGAAGAAGCCCGCGACTCCGAGTATATGGCCCGGAAGGTGAAGGACACCAACGGCTGTTATGTGGTGCCCGCCTTCACCGGTCTCGGTGCGCCCCACTGGGATCAGTACGCCCGCGGCACCATCGTGGGCCTGACCCGCGGCTGCAACAAAAATCACATCATCCGTGCGACACTGGACAGCCTGTGCTATCAGGTGAACGACGTCCTCCACGCCATGGAGGCCGACTCCGGCATCGCCATGAAGGCCCTGAAAGTGGACGGCGGTGCCTGCGCCAACAACTACCTGATGCAGACCATGGCCGACATCAGCAGCCTGCCGGTGGAGCGCCCCTGCTGCGTGGAAACGACCGCCCTCGGCGCAGCCTACCTTGCCGGTCTGGCCGTAGGCTACTGGCAGTCCACCGACGAGGTGGTCCGGAACTGGTCGGTGGACCGCACCTTCCTGCCGGATATCTCGGCCGAGGAGCGCACCAGGCGCATCAAAGGCTGGAATAAGGCCGTGCGGTGTGCGTATCATTGGGCGCTGGATGAAGAGTGAAGCGGGACAATACGGCGGCTGAGAGGAAGCACTTCGCAATGAAATACGAAAAAAGCTGCGGTGCAGTGATCTATACCGTGCAGAATGGAATGAGGCTTTACCTTGTGGAGCAGATGCAGAAAGGGCATGTGTCCCTTTGCAAAGGCCATGTTGAACAAGATGAATCGGAACATGAAACAGCGATACGGGAGATACGAGAAGAGACCAACCTCGAAGTGGAGTTTGTGGAAGGATTTCGGAAAACCATCGCGTATTCTCCCAGCACCGACTGTATGAAAACGGTGGTGTTCTTTCTGGCACATGCGGAGCATACGAGTGTGAGAGCGCAGGAGGAAGAGGTCAGAGCAATTCAATGGCTGCCGTTTGAAAACGCCGTGGAAGCATTGACCTTTGATTCGACCCGTGAAATACTGCGGCAGGCAGATGCGTTTTTGGATGGGGGAGAACGATAGTCTTTGTGTCACCACTGGTGACACAAGTCAGCTGGGCGAATCATCTGCTGATTATGTCTGGTTCCAAATCCGCAGAAGAACGGCATTTTTATCTTTCTCTTTGTGTAAAAGAACATTATTCAAAACGCGAATTGGAACGTCAAATGGACAGTAAACGGTTTACCTGACACTGGGTGAAACGAGAAGTGTGATTGAATTTATGGAGGAGCGAATGGGCGATTTTACGGTAGAAGAAATGCTTGCGATGCAGCAGACCCTACAGGAGAAATACAAAGACAAGTGGGAGCTGATCGGCCCGGAAGCGGGCAAACATAAATTGCTGTGGATGCTCGGTGAAGTCGGAGAGGTCATCGACATCATTAAAAAGAACGAGGACAAAACTGCTGTTGAGGATGCAGCGATACGGCAGCATCTTGTGGAAGAGATGGCGGACGTGCTCATGTATTACAATAATGTTCTGCTGTGTTATGAAATCAGTGGGCGGGAACTGAAAGAAGCGTATACCGCCAAGTTTGAAAAGAATATGACGCGCTGGTAAGAAAGCGCAAAGAACCCCCGGCCAGAGATGTTCGTCTCTCTGGCCGGGGGTTTGTCTATCCAAAACTTATCCCATGACCACCGTGACTTCCACGGTCTCGCCAGCTTTGGCGATGGGGAGCACATTGCCGGGGATGGGAGCACCGTTGACGGTGACGCGCTTCACACCCTTCTGCACGGCGTCGGGGTTCTCGACCCGGATGTGGTACACGGCCCCGCGGTAGCGGCGGGTGACGGTGAAGCCGGGCAGCGTGTGTGGGATGCAGGGGTCGATCTTCAGGCCGTCCAGCGTGGGCTGCACACCGAGGATGTACTGGCTGACATTGAAGAAGGTCCAGGCGGCGGTGCCGGTCAGCCAGCTGTTCTTTGCCTCGCCGAAGGTCGGGGCGTCGATGCCGGCGACCATCTGGCTGTAGACATACGGCTCGGTGCGGTGGATCTCCGAGATGTCCTCGATGTAGGCGGGGCAGGTCTTCTTGTAGACCTCAAAGGCGCGGTCGCCGTGGCCAAGCACAGTCTCGGCGCAGCTGATCCACGGATTGTTGTGGCAGAAGATGCCTGCATTCTCCTTGTATCCCGGAGGGTAGCTGGAGATCTCGCCGAGGTTGAGGCGGTAGGTGGTGTAGGCGGGCTGGAGCAGAACGACGCCGTACTTGGTGTCGAGCCGTTCTTCCACGCTCCTCAGCGCCTGCTCGGCCTGACCGGTCGTTTTGCCGATGCCCGCCATGACGCACATGCCCTGCGGCTCAATGAAGATCTGGCCCTCGTCGCATTCCTTGCTGCCGATGGGCTGGCCGAAGGCATCGTAGGCGCGGCGGAACCAGGCACCGTCCCAGCCGGCGGTCAGAGCGGCCTGCTCGACTTCCGCGATGGCGGCGCGGGCCTCGGCGGCCTCCTCCGGGAGGCTGCGGTGGTCGCACAGGTCGGCGTACTCGCTGCCGTACTTGACGAACATGCCCGCGATGAAAACGCTTTCGGCCACCGGGCCTTCGCTGGGGCCGGTGATCTGGAAGCTCTCGCCGGGGTGCTCGGAGAAGCAGTTCAGGTTCAGGCAGTCGTTCCAGTCGGCGCGGCCGATGAGGGGCAGGCCGTGGGGGCCGAGGTGGGTGCGGGTGAAGCGGAAGCTGCGGCGCAGATGCTCCATGAGAGGCTGTGCCTTGCTCGCATCGTTGTCAAAGGCGACGGACTCGTCCAGAATGGACCAGTCGCCGGTCTCGCGGAGATAGGCGGCGGTGCCTGCGATGAGCCAGAGCGGGTCATCGTTGAAGCCGGTTCCAACATCGCGGTTGCCCTTTTTGGTCAGGGGCTGATACTGGTGGTAGGCGCTTCCATCCTCGAACTGGGTGGCGGCGATATCCAGAATGCGGCCGCGGGCGCGCTCCGGAATCATGTGGACGAAGCCCAGCAGGTCCTGACAGCTGTCGCGGAAGCCCATCCCACGGCCAATGCCGCTTTCGTAGTAGCTGGCCGAGCGGCTCATGTTGAAGGTGACCATGCACTGGTACTGGTGCCACAGGTTGACCATCCGGTCCAGCTTCTCGTCGCCGGAGTGCAATTGCAGGGTAGAGAGCAGCTTGTCCCAGTGGTCGGCCAGCGCTCTGCGGGCCTCGTCCACCTGGGCGTCGGTGGCGTAGCGGGCCATCATGGCCTCGGCGCGGGTCTTGTTGATGACGCCGGGGGCGGTGAACTTTTCGTCCACGGGATTCTCAATGTAGCCCAGACCGAAGAGGATGGTCCGGGTCTCCCCGGCTTCCAGGGTCAGGTGGAAGTGGTGGGCACCGACCGGGGCCCAGCCGTGGGCGATGCTGTTGGAGCAGCGGCCCGCCTTGACGGCTTCCGGCTCGGCGGGGCCGCCGTATACGCCGCAGAAGGCGTCGCGGGCGGTGTCGAAGCTGGTGACCGGGGTGTTGGCCCAGAACACTGCGTAGTGGTCGCGGCGCTCACGGTACTCGGTCTTATGGTAGATGGCGCTGCCCACGACCTCCACTTCGCCGGTGGAGAAGTTGCGCTGGAAGTTGGAGCTGTCGTCCATGGCGTCCCACAGGCAGAACTCCACGTAGCTGAACACATCCAGCGTGCGGGGGGCATCGGTCTTGTTTTCCAGCGTCAGGCGGTCGATCTCGCAGGCGTCGCCGCGCGGGACGAACAGCTCCTGCTGGGCGCGGATGCCGTTTTTCTCGCCGGTCAGGATGGTGTAGCCCAGACCGTGGCGGCAGCTGTAAGCGTCCAGCGCGGTCTTAGTGGGCTGCCAGCCGGGGTTCCAGATCGTGCCGCCGTCGTTGATGTAGATGCGGTGGCCGTCCATATCCAGCGGAGAGTTGTTGTAGCGGTAACGGGTGATGCGGCGCAGCCGCGCATCCCGGTAAAAGCTGTAGCCGCCGCCGGTGTTGGACACCAGACTGAAGAAGTCCTCGCTGCCCAGATAGTTGATCCAGGGCAGGGGCGTGCGGGGCGTGTCGATCACGTATTCCCGATGCACATCATCAAAATGTCCGAATTTCATACGATCAGTTCCTCCTTTGCAAAAACAGGAAACGCGCTGCAACCATCAGAAAAGCGAAAACGATTAAGAACGCGCTGCAAGAAAAGAGAGAACGATTACGTTGCTTTAAGGATAACCGATTCCACAGCGAAATTCAAGTGGTTTTATGAAATATACAACGCACCGGACAGGAAGCGGATTTCGGCGGAATTGTAAGGATTTTGTAATGATTTTGAAGAGAGAACGAGCTTTTTTCATGTGAAGCAGGCGGGGCGGGGGAAGCGCTGCGCCTATTGGAACCGGCCCACAGGCTCCAAACTGGGAAAGAAAATCCCCATTCTAAAGTAATAATAAGATCCTGCCAGAATGTCCCCGCTGATACGAAAGCAGGAAGCGAAAAAATATTCGAAAATGAGCGAAAGGGAGCGAAAATGGAGCAAACTGCATAATTTGATGCGCCGAAAATCGAACAAACCGCCAAAATCATGGCAATCGACACAAAAGATTTTCGTTTGCGCTTGATTTTTGGTGCGAAATGCGCTATATTGAAGTTGCGAAAACGATTTAGGATTCGTTCAGAACCAATCGGTTCCTGAGAGGAGGACGACGAAATGTCATCCCTGAAAGATCTGGCGCAGGAATGCGGGGTCTCGGTGGCCACGGTGAGCAAGGCGCTCAACGGCCAGTCGGATATCTCCGAGGCCACCCGCACCCGTGTTCGGGAGGCGGCTCGCCGGATGGGCTATGTTCCCAATATGGCGGCCCGCTCCATGAAGACCAACCGTACTTATAACATCGGCGTCCTGTTCGTGGACGAACGGCAGAGCGGCCTGGCACACGAATACTTCTCCGCTGTGCTGGACAGCTTCAAAGTCCGGGTCGAGCAGCTGGGCTACGATATCACCTTTATCAACCGGAACCTCGGCGGCAAGACGATGACCTACCTGGAGCACTGCCACTACCGCGGGGTGGACGGAGCCGTGATCGCCTGTGTGGATTTCACAGACCCGCAGGTGATCGAGCTGGTGAACAGCGATGTGCCGGTCGTCACGATCGACCACGTGTTCAACAACCGGATGGCAGTCCTTTCGGACAACGTGGCCGGCCTTTCGGCGCTGGTCCGCACGGCATACCGCCAGGGCCACCGCCGCATCGCCTTCATCCATGGCGAGCGGACCGCCGTTACCGAGAACCGTCTGGCGGGCTTCTACAAGAGCTGCGATGAGTTGGGGCTGGAAGTTCCGGATGTGTATGTGCGGGAGGGCATCTACCACGATGCCGCCCGCTGCGCACAGGAAACGAAAGCACTGCTGGCGCTTCCGCAGCGGCCCACCTGCATCCTCTTCCCCGATGACTTCTCTGCCATGGGCGGCTACAATGCCATCGCGGAGGCGGGGCTGAGCATCCCGGAGGACATCTCCGTGATGGGCTACGACGGCATCTACCTCTCCCGCGTCATGAAGCCGCAGCTGGCGACCTACCAGCAGAACACCATGATGCTGGGGCGCACCGCCGCAGACAAGCTGGTGCAGATGATCGAGCACCCGCGTGTGACGCTGGCCGAGCAGCTGCTCGTGACCGGCAAGCTGCTGGAAGGCGACTCCGTCGGCCGACCGGCCCAAACCTAGTTCCTCGGCTCCGGGCGGACCGGAGCTTTGATAAAACAAAACAGATTTCGTTTGCATGAGAACCATTGAAGGAGGTTTTCTACTATGAGAAAGATTTCGCGTCGTAATTTCCTGGTCGCTTCTGGTGCAGTCGCCATCACCGCAGCGCTTTCTGCATGCGGCGGCAGTTCTTCCACTGCCAGCTCGACCGCAGCCTCCTCTGCAGCCGCTTCTTCTGCCGCAGCCGGGCCTGCCGCACAGGGCAAGGTGCTGAACATCTGGTGCTGGAACGACGAATTCCAGAGCCGCTTCAACGATTATTACCCCGAAGTCTCCGCGATCGCATCGGATAAGTCCACCACCACCCTGAAGGATGGCACGACCGTGAAGTGGACCATCAACGCCAACGAGAACAACAACTATCAGAACAAGCTGGACGAGGCCCTGCTGAGCCAGGACTCCGCAGCCGATGATGATAAGATCGATATCTTCCTGATCGAGGCCGACTACGCGCTGAAGTATGTCGATTCCGATTACGTTCTGGATGTCAAGAAGGACATCGGCCTGACCGACGCCGACCTGGCCGGTCAGTATCAGTACACCAAGGACATCGTCACCGTCGATGGCAGCCAGCGCGGCACCACCTGGCAGGCGACGCCGGGCCTGTTCGCCTACCGCCGCAGCATCGCAAAGGATGTTCTGGGCACCGATGATCCCACCGAAGTCCAGACCTACCTCTCCGATTGGGACAAGTTCAACGACGTCGCCGCACAGGCATCCGCCAAGGGTTACAAGATGCTGTCCGGCTTCGATGACGCATACCGCACCTTCTCCAACAACGTGGCAGCGCCCTGGGTCACCGGCACCACCGTCACCGTCGATGAAAACATCATGAAGTGGGTCGATCAGACCAAGGAGTACACCGATAAGGGTTACAACAACAAGTCCAGCCTGTGGGACAGCCAGTGGGCATCCGACCAGGGCCCCAACGGCAAGGTCTTCGGCTTCTTCTACTCCACCTGGGGCATCAACTTCACTCTGCTGGGCAACTCTCTGGAGACGCCTACTTCTGAGGGCGGCAAGGAAGAGGTCGGCAACGGCATCTACGGCGACTACGCAGTCTGCGAAGGCCCTCAGCCGTATTACTGGGGCGGCACCTGGATCTGCGGCGCAGCCGGCAGCGACAACCTCGACACCATCAAGGATGTCATGCAGAAGCTGACCTGCGATGAGGCCATCATGAAGCAGATCACCCTGGATACTCAGGACTACACCAACAACGAAAAGGCCATGGAAGAGATCGCCAGCAGCGATTACAAGTCCGACTTCCTGGGCGGCCAGAACCACATCGCGCTGTTCGCAGAGGCAGCCAAGAAGATCGACATGTCCAACGCCGGCCCGTATGACCAGGGCCTGAACGAGAGCTTCCAGACCGCCTTCAAGGATTACTTCACCGGCAACGTGAAGGAGGATGCCGCCAAGGCAAACTTCGAGACCGCCATCAAGGAGAAGTACCCCGA
>OGNC01000410.1_pt1 | contig 29677 bp, 26 predicted proteins | sample 1573311 | NCBI WGS metagenome assembly OGNC01 (sample SAMEA2581889, study PRJEB24529) | metagenome | biome: Human gut stool | place: China | collected 2011
GCTTCTCAAACTCCATTGCCTTAATATCAACACACTCTGCAAGCTCTGCAATTCCCGCATTACCCGGTGCACAGTATATCTTGTCAACCTTAGGACTCTTGCTTAACTTCCAGCATATTGCATGCTCTCTTCCGCCGCTGCCTACAACTAATACTTTCATCTTAATTCCTCCGCATATCATTATCTATATACTTAGTCAGTAATCATTAATTAACATGTTCATTGGCAATCTTGTTAATTGCCTTAGGAAGAAGCTTCCATTCAGCCTGCTCCATAATTCTTCTCTGAAGAGTTTCAGGAGTATCACCATCAAGTACATCAACTGCCTTCTGGAAAATAATCTCTCCTGTATCCATTCCTTCATCTACATAATGCACAGTTGCACCTGATACCTTAACACCCTTTGCCAGAGCTGCTTCATGAACCTTGAGTCCATAGAAACCAACTCCGCAGAAGGAAGGTATAAGTGATGGATGAATATTAATAATTCTGTGGCTGTACTGATGAACCATTTTCTCTGGGATTCTTACAAGGAATCCTGCGAGTACTATAAGGTCAACATTAAGCTCATTCACTTTATCAAGCAGCGCATCGTTAAATGCATCTCTGCTTTCATAATCCTTAGGTGATATGCAATATGCTGGAATATTGTTATCCTTAGCTCTTGTGAGTGCATATGCTCCGGCATTATTGCTTATAACTGCTACAAGCTCTGTGTTAGTGATTGTTCCATCCTTAACAGCATCGATAATAGCCTGAAGATTAGTTCCGCCTCCGGAAACCATAACTGCAACTCTTAGCATAAAGTAACTCCCTTCTCGCCAGCTTCAATGCTTCCGATAACATATGGAGTCTCACCTGCAGCCTTAACTGCCGCCATCACTGTATCAACATCAGCAGGATCAACAGCAAGTACAAGACCGATACCCATGTTAAATGTATTATACATCATATGCTCTTCGATATTGCCATCTTCTGCAAGCATCTTAAAGATTGGTGGTACTTCGTAGCTGTCCTTCTTAATTACTGCCTTAACACCGTCTGGAAGCATTCTCGGTACATTTTCATAGAAACCACCACCTGTGATATGGCTGCAGCCCTTAACCTTAACGCCTGCCTTCTTGATTTCCTTCATTGTCTTAACATATATCTTAGTTGGAGCAAGTAATGCCTCTCCTAATGTCTTTCCAAGTGAATCGTAATATGTATTAAGAGATTCCTCTGTCATTGTAAATACACTTCTTACAAGTGAGAATCCATTGCTGTGTACACCGCTTGAAGCAATACCGATAAGAGTATCACCTGACTTGATGTTCTCGCCTGTGATAAGGTCCTTCTTATCAACAACACCTACAGCAAATCCTGCAAGGTCATATTCATCCTGTGGCATAAGTCCCGGATGCTCTGCTGTCTCACCACCGATAAGTGCACATTCAGACTGTCTGCAGCCCTCTGCAACGCCGCCAACGATAGTAGCAATCTTTTCTGGATAATTCTTGCCGCATGCGATGTAATCAAGGAAGAAGAGCGGCTCTCCACCAGCACATACAACATCGTTAACACACATAGCAACTGCATCAATACCGATAGTATCATGCTTGTCCATAATGAAAGCTAACTTAACCTTAGTTCCACATCCGTCAGTTCCTGAAAGTAATACAGGCTCTTCCATCTCCTTAATCTTAGCGAGTGAAAATGCACCTGAGAATCCGCCGATTCCGCCTAACACTTCTTCTCTCATAGTAGACTTAACAGCCTCTTTCATTAACTCAACTGACTTGTAACCTGCTTCAATATCAACTCCAGATTTCTTGTAATCCATGATTCTTTCTCCTTCAATATTATGATAAATGTAAGTTAATGTAACTATTCAGTTACTAATTAATAATTCTTATAACCGACTTCCTGAAGTCTGGCATCCTTCTTCTGAACACTTTCCTTAAGATTCTTAGTATAATCCTTAAGCCTTTCAAGAAGTGCTGCATCAGATGTTGCAAGAATCTTGGCTGCAAGAATACCTGCATTGGCACCACCGTTAATAGCAACAGTTGCAACCGGAATACCTGTAGGCATCTGTACTATTGAATATAATGAATCTCTACCGCCTAGTGATGTTGTGTGCATTGGAATACCAATAACAGGCATTGGGAAAATAGCTGCACACATACCCGGAAGATGTGCTGCCATACCTGCACCTGCAATAATAACCTTAAATCCCTTCTCCTCTGCACTCTTAGCGTATTCAAAGAATACGTCAGGCTCTCTGTGTGCTGAGATAATTGTCATCTCATACGAAATTCCTAACTGTTCAAGAATGTCTGCTGCCTTTGCCATAACAGGCATATCAGAGTCACTTCCCATAACAATTCCTACTAAAGCCATATTAACCTCCTATGTCCGATAGATATAATATTAAAATTAGTGAAAACACTAATTATCATTGTACTTTGTTTTAAACTTTGCGTCAAGATAAAGCCTGTTTACAGCTTACAATTATATATTTATGATTCTGTTAAAAATGCATCATTAAGTGCAAGCGTGCCATCAAGCACGAATCTGCCGTTCTTAATCAAGTCTGTTCTTGTTCCATCCTCTGCCACAACAGTAATATTACCAATCTCATCATACGGAATGGTAATATCGGTGTGACAGTTATAATAAGCCTTGTCCGGCTCCGTCTTACGAAGAAGTGAAACCTCATTATCCCTTGAGATAATCTCCTTGCCGTCCGGATTAGTTACATACACATCTTCTGCCCTTGAATAGCATGTGTCACCGACTGCAAAATGTGGTCCCATCTTCTCAACAATAAGTATTGGCAGCTTATACACAATATCATGCTTATTGGCAAACACATACGCTGTAGTGTTAGTTCCTATAGCAAACTCTCCGAGTGGTAAAGTTTCATGGTCATATAACACATTTGCCTTGAAAAGCTCTCTATTCTTAGCTTCATCATCAAAGTTAGTGCATGTGTAGTCCTTAACAAATCCATCCTCAAACCATACCGTAAGATTATTGAACTTAATATCATTAAGATATACACTGCTCACATTAAGCACACCTGTTGTTTTCTTAAGCACAGGCGATGTAAATACTTCTCCAAGCGGAATATTAACGTCCGCAAGACAGTTCTCAAATACAGTCTGCGTCTTATGGTCGGTTATCTTCATAATAGAAACCTTCATGTCTGTGCAGTTTCCGTTAGCTCCTTTAACCTCAACATACTGTGCTGTATCAAGTACATCAATAAGTGCCTGCTGGATAGCTTTATATTTGTTATAATCAAGGGTATTAATCTTAACAGTACCCTCGAATATTTCCTCAAAATTCTCGCCAATCTCAGGTATCGGATAAGCAATTATTGTAAAGCTTCTCTCTTCGCCTTTGATATACTCATTAACAATGCTTCCTGCGTCATTGCTGTATTTCACAGAAAGCTTCTGCTGCTTTGTATCAAGCGTTAATGCCTCGCTCTTAATCTGAGGCTCAAATGGCACTTCACCAAACACCTCCATAACAGCAGGTCCACCATGCACCGCTGCAAGCTCTTTGTTCTTCTCATATGCAAGCTTTAATGCGCCTGTCTTTCTCTCAACAAATTCGCCATCCATATAAAGTGCATTGTCAAAACGATGGTCGAAATCCATCTGCTTGTTAGGATTAGCTCCGTAATAGCCAACCTTAATGTTAAGTCTTTTATTAATCGTGTTGACCGCTGCCCTGTATATTGTAGGCTTAAGTCCAAGCTTTTCAAAATTCTTAATCTCAGCCCTCACAAGTCTTTCAAATCCCAGACAGTATCTTATATTAACTGTTTTCTTCTTAGACAAATCCTTGCCTGTAAGCTCGAATCCGATTCTGTATCCTTCTGTAAATGTGTCTGCCATCTTCTGGATTTCTTCTTCACTGAGCGAACTAAGATACTCTGCTGTCTTAATCTCATTGTCTGTGACATACTCACCGAATCTGTACAGATATCTTACATCTGTAAGGTCAGACTCCATAATTATCTTAGTTGCAAAATCAAGTTCAGGGTCTAACAGCTCTCTTACCCTGTACTCCATAAGGTCATCACTGTAATCACTAACATACCAGTATACAGACTCTTTCATCTGCTTATAATCTGGCTTTCCACAGTCTTCCTCAGTCGATGCACACATGCAGTACACTTCAACAAAAAGCTCCATAAGTGCTGTCATCTCTGCCATTCTGCCTTCATATGCATACACAATCATTCCTCTTATCTCAACGTAAAGGAATGACAAAAGCCTTCCCTCTGAAAGCCCTAACTTTGAAGCTGCATATGACGGATTAGCGTAGCTTGTCTCGTAAGCCTTTCCAATTATATCTTCATACAGACCTGTATTCAGATTCTTATATTCTTCAAGTGAATAATCTCTGAAAACATCAGCTTTTAAGCCAGCCACAAGCTTATCCATCTTAAGAATAAATGTGGCAATACATTTGAAATAATCTGCATAACCGTCATTCTTAAGCCCCGGTTCCTCTGCTATCTCTTTAATTCTTTCTATCGCAAGAGCGTAACGCTCTTCTACATTATCATTAAACAATTTCTTTCTCCTTCTGCCCTGATAAGGATTATATTCCCATTAAGAATACTGCTATCATAAATACTGCTATTACCCCACACAGCATTGAACCAAATCTCGAAGTTCCGTAGAACTTATTATCTTCTTTGAAGCTGATTAGTCCGATTACTGTTCCAATTACCGCTAAGATAAGGCTTAATATTCCAAGACTTCCTACTCTTAAGCCGCCTTCTCCTGCTGCTTTAAAAGACAGATACACTCCGTAACCAAAAGAAAGCAATGACAGTATTCCCATCGCAGTCGATATCAAACCCCCAAGTGCCTGACTTTTATCAGAGAACTTGTATTTATTAAAAAGTTTCATTTTTTCACCTGTCCTTTTTACTAAACATTTTAACTATTCTGTATGCTATCGCATATACCGCATAACCGCACAATGCTCCCAGTACATTAAGCACAAGGTCATCAACATCAAAGCAGCCGACCTTACATATAAGCTGTACTGTTTCTATTGTAAGCGACAGTGCGAATCCATATGCAAATGTAGCAAAAACATTAATTCTGCCATTGGAAAGCCACGGCACGAATATGCCAAATGGTATGAATGCCAGCACATTTCCAATTATATTAAGAAATGCTATCCAGCCAAGCGAGTCAAAATGTCCAAGATAACGCCAATAGCGCCTGATTTCCGTGAACAGTGTAAGATTGTATTTGTAACCGCTGGCTATCTCTGCCCTTCCCATTCCTTCTGCGAAAAAGACTACATAAAAGAGCAGAATCATATATATAACAAAAAGCGCCCATTTTATAAGCGTTACATAATGTTTCTTTTTCATAACAAATCTGCCCGGCAGGCATAATTAACCCACCAGGCAGTTCCCCTTCACTAGAATAAGCTATCTGATCTGTGTGCAAGAAGTCTTGCACCATTAATAATCATCATTACACCTGCACCGATACCAAAGAGTATTATAAGGATACCAAATACAAGATTAGAAGCTCCTACTGACTTTAATTTCTTATAAAGATTCTCTTCCATAATTAACCCTCCATAAATATCAGCTATTATGCGTTCTTAACACCATATTCTGCGTAATACTTGTCAATTGCTGCCTTAAGTGCATCATCAATAACTACCTTGCCCTCGCACTCTTTATTGTAAAGGTGTTCTACAACATCTGCCATAGAAACAATTGCGCTTGTTGGGAAACCATATCTTTCCTTAATCTCCTCAAGTGCACTCACCTTTCCGCCAAGACCTACTTCCATACGGTTAAGTGAAACCATAAGTCCTACGATTGTAACATCTGCTGCCCCTCTTACCTTAGGAACTGTCTCTTCCATCGACTTACCGGATGTTGTTACATCTTCTATCATAATGACTCTGTCGCCATCCTTTAACTTGCTTCCAAGGAATCCACCCTTATCAGCACCATGGTCCTTCTCTTCCTTACGGTCTGAGCAGTATCTTACTTCCTTTCCATAAAGCTTTGCATATGCAACTGCTGTAACTACGCTGATTGGAATTCCCTTATATGCTGGTCCGAACAGTACATCAAAATCATCACCATATGTTTCATGAATAGCCTTTGCATAATACTCTCCAAGTCTTGCAAGCTGTGTTCCTGTAACATACGCACCTGCGTTCATGAAGAAAGGTGACTTTCTTCCACTCTTTAAAGTAAAATCCCCAAACTTCAACACATCACTCTCTACCATGAAATCTATAAATTCCTGCTTATACTGTTCCATTATATCCTCCTTATTCAGCCCCGCTGTCCGGCGATGCTGCTTCATATTCAATATTGATTTTTATTTTATCATAAATGTTTTCCCGTTTCAATGCGTCTTTGACACATTAAAATTACATATTAAAATCTATACATCAGAATCCCCTATGCAAATGTGATTGGTGTATTACTGGAAAATAAAAAGAAAACCTACCCGCAGCACCAGCTTGTACGCAGTCTGTTCTCTGCATATCTGGATGATACTCTGACAGCTTCGGAATTAATCGCAGATGACACGACGATGTACAGCCGCTGGTGCAATGGCACCCGCCCGATTCCTATAGATATCCTAAAGACTTATGAAGATGAGGATGAATGGGATACGATGAAGGATGATTTTAGAGATAAGATTATTCCGAACCTGTTGAACAAAGCACAGGTGTGCTCTATTCTCCCGACCTTTCGGAAGTGATTCTTTGCAATAAGCTTCCCTCCTGCAATCAGGCATTCATTGGACGAAAGGATGAGATAAAAGCAATCGCATCCCATCTTTCCAATCAATCCGTCTTATTCATTACCGGTATGGCAGGCATTGGAAAAAGCGAAGTTGCCAAAGCCTATGCACAGAAGAACCGTAAAAAGTACACCAATATCATTTATCTGTATTACACCGGTAATTTGAGAAAAGACATCGCAAACCTTACATTTGCAGATGATTCCGTAGAAATGAATGAGGAAGTCCGTTTTCAGAATCACTATAAGGTAATGCAGAGGCTCCACACAGATACACTGCTGATTCTGGACAACTTCAATGTGCTTCCAAAGGACGAACCCTTCTTAAAGGAACTGATGAAGAATGATATGCAGCTACTGATTACCAGCAGATGCAAACTTAAGAATTATGATTCTATAGAAATAAAGGAATTGGATAAGGACAAAGAACTGAAGGAACTGTTCTACAAGCATTGTCCTTCTGCAAAACGTGATCCGGACAGTGTGTCTGCCATTATAGAAGAAGTGAACTGTCATACCCTGACTGTCTGCATGGCTGCTCTTACCTTAGAAGTCAGCGGCATGGAACCTGAAGAATTGTTACAGAAGCTGCGTTCCTGCGGTATCGGGCAGAACACGGAAGAAATCAAGGTATTCAAGGATGAGGAATTCTCCTATGCCAGTATGATAGGACACCTTCGCATGTTGATGAAGCTTAATAGATTAAATGAGGACAGTATTGATATCCTCCGTAACCTCTCACTCCTGCCGGTATCAGGAGTTTATAAAAGTGCATTCAAAATGTGGCTGGAGCTGGATTCTCTCAAAAATGTAAATGAGCTGATACGCTATGGTATTATCAGTGAAGATACCGAAAACAAGACGATTGCACTGCACCCACTCATTCAGGAAGTGGCAATCGCAGAGACTATTCCTACTGTATCAGACTGCCATGTTATGCTAAACCACCTGCATATCATATGCCTTGCTCATGGGCTGGATGTAAAAAGACCAGTGACTGTCATGGAATGTCTGAAAAGTATCAATAGACATATCATCATAGACAACAAGGCATATTATCTGCTGTTCTTACAGGATATGTACCCTTACTTTGACAAATATCTGGATACCGATTATCCGTCGGAGCTGGTAGAACGTATAGAATATGTGATGAATCTTATGAGTGATTCGGGCAAGTCGAATGAAACGAGTAAATCGTGTAATTCAGATAAATCAGGCACACCGGATATTCCAGAAGAAATCAACCAGATTTCTGCCTGTGACAAAGCATTATTGCTGGATTACAAGGCACAGCTCCTGTTTCCACGCAAGGAATATGATAATGCCATCAAGAAATACGCAGATGCCGTCTTTCATGCTGTTATGAACGAGAACCCTGATAATGATTATTCCAAAAGTACTGCTCGTTATTTGTATCGTTTGTATATGAGATGGGGAAAGAAAGAGCTTGCGGAGCAATATTATCATCCACATAGATTCCAGTTAATTTATCAAGCGCTCCATCACATGTTCCGTTGTTTACCGTTACTGCATAGGTGCTTGGTGCCGGTGCTGGTAACTCTATCACATAGGTCGCACTTGTAACACTGCTGTTCTGCATACCAGACTTCACAGCAATTGCCTTAATGGTTGTTGATATGCGTTCTCCTGCTGTTCCTGTTACAGGAATCGTCGTGGTAAGTGTTACACCATTCATCGCTTCCCCAAAGGTTTCCCCGAACCGCCTCTTCATATCTCTGGTGGCTGCCACCGTATAGGTAATCGTCAGAATATTTTCCGGCAGAAAATCAGATATCCCAGCCTTGCGACAAGCACCGTGGTCTTTCCGCTGCCCGGAACAGCCAAAAGCAGTACAGACCCCTCTGCGGTCCGTACTGCCCTTTCCTGCTGTTCATTCAACTTTATGGAAAACTGCTGCTTCCCCCCTTCGTAGTTCCCGTTTTCCTGTAAACTCATTCCCCAATCCAGCCTTCCAGCACTTTTTCCATGGAATACTGCTCCGCCTCTTCTCTGGTAAGCTGATGGGAAAAATCCGCTCTCGTTTCAGGACTTGCCCCGGGGCCATAGGAATTGTACTCTCCGTAATAGAAATGTCCGTGGGTCTTTCCCCAGTCCAACCAGCCCTGAGGATGAATATGTTCTCCCAGTTCGCACTCCAGAAATACCGTTTTTGCCCATTCTTTCCAGGGACGTCCCAGATAGACGCTTCCCTTCGGGCAGTCACTTGTCAGCTTACATTTATGCAGCACGTACCCATAAGGAAATTCCGGATGAGTGGATGCCGCTGTCACATAACCATAGACAGAGGTATCTCTGTCCTCCGGGGAACGGTCCCCGGGCTTTTTGGAAAAAATAGTACACTCCTCAAAATAAGCGGTGCCGGAGCCGAAAATAAAATCCACATCCCCCTGCAAAAAGCAGTTCCGGTATAAATGTCTGCCCCGGATTCTGGGCTTATGCTCTCCCGGTCCCTTTCCATTTGGCTTTACCGGGTCAAGGGGAAGGGGCGCATCAAAAAGAGTATCCTGGCTTCCCAGCATGGCGCAGTCCTCAAAATAGCACCTGTCCCCATCCACATAAAGGGCAAGCGCCTGTCCTACTGTATGTCCATAGCCCGCATCATTCTGAAAGGTCAGATGTCTGGCTGTAAAATCAGGCGTGTCAATCCGCAGAGTAGCAGTACGGAAGGTTCCCCTTTTTTCTCCGTCCTCCTCAATCTCATTTGCTCCATCCCCGAAAACAAGCACAGTCTTATCCCTGCCTTCTCCCAGAAACGTGACATTTGGTCTGGACAACACCAGCTTTTCCCGGTATTCTCCTGCCCCGATATGTACCACAAAAGGTGTGACCTCATAAACCGGCGAGGGATAAATCCTGCCCTTTTCCAGCTCTGCCGCAATTTCCTCCGGCACAGGTGCAATCCGCTCCATGGCTTCTATGGCTTCCCCGATGGTGGAAAAACAATTTTCCCTTGCTGCCCCTTCTTTTTTTACATATAAATCAATCGTCTTTTCCATACTGCTCCTCATTTCTGCGCACGTCCTTTTCGCCGTATACCACAACCCGGTTTCTGCCGTCATTTTTTTGCCTGATATAATGCCTTGTCTGCACACTGTACCGCCAGCTGATAATTGTCCCTGCCGTTATACCGGGTCACACCGATGGAAATTGTCACAGGACAGACTCCCGTATCCATCGCCTCCACCTGCTGCCGCAGTTCCTCCGCAAAGGCTTTTGCCCCCGCAAGACTCTGCCCATACAGCAGCATGACAAACTCCTCTCCGCCCCAGCTCCTTTTCCGTCTTATAATGCTGGGCGTACAGCCGCTGCATGCAGTAATGCACCGCACAGATTGCCACAACGCAGGGAATCCCCAGTGACAGCATAATGTCCAGATTGACATAATGGTTGAAGCTGTTGGAAATCAGAATATCCGCAATCAACAGCACATATACCACCGTGGAATAGGAAAAAGGCTCCTTACTCTATCTGTACTACTATAAGCTTTTCGGAGAGTGATTGCAAGGAAAAATACAGAAAAGCTACCAGATACATCCCCGTTCCGCTCTCCCCACCTACTTGCCTACTAATCTGTTAAAATGCTTCTCTTTCGTAGGTCTTTTTCCTGCTTTCCATTGAAAAAGGCATGTATTTTATACTTATAAAACCTACCAAAAAGGGCTCTTCTGCCTGATTAGTAGGTTTTGTTACTGTCAATTATCTTAAATATGTGTTGACGCGACCTACTATATTTATAATAATTTCTTAATTAATAGGTTTCCATGCTTACTCCCGCAATTCATCAATAAAATTAATCCCATCTCTTTAATTAACTTACTTTTCAGATTGCGTATTTCAGCATATGATAACTATATTTTTCAATATAATGATTATCTGAATAATCCGAATGACTAGAAGAAACAAAATAAGAATATCACACACAGAAACGCATAAACTATTATTGCTGCTAACAAAATGCTGTTTGACATCAATGGATATCAATGGTATATTACATGTAGTTGTTGTGCTACGGAAACTTGCAATGCCCGTAGCCGGTGGAGTTCCATGCGTGGACTCCACTTTTTTATTTTCCATAATGGTACCTTACTACTTGTTCCAATAATTTAATATTATATCATGTATAATTAAGCACGTACCTTGGCAATCCGATTGATTTTGTAATTTCAATCCGACAGTTTTTCGATTTCCAATCCGACAGATTTCTAATTTCCAACCCGATTGTTTTTGCAACATTATTCCCTTATAACAAATATTTTAGTCTCAACCCACATTTTTCTTGACCTAAACCTGACTTTAGGTGCTATGATATAAAATGTATTAAAATCAAAGATAAGGAGTATCAGAAAACATGTATATTGAGAATATTAACAGTCCTGCTGATGTGAAGAAACTTAACATCATGCAGCTTAATGTCCTTGCAGAAGAAATGCGTCATGCCCTTCTTACAAGAGCCAGCAAACACGGCGGACATTTCGGTCCTAACTTCGGTATGGTAGAAGCAATCATTGCCATGCATTATGTATTTGATTCGCCTAAAGATAAAATCGTATTTGATGTATCACACCAGTGTTATCCACACAAAATGCTCACTGGAAGAAAAGACGCATATCTTTATGAGGAGCATTATAATGATGTGTCAGGATACACTAATCCTCACGAAAGCGAGCATGATTTCTTCACTGTAGGTCATACTTCAACTTCTATCAGTCTTGCCTGTGGTCTTGCCAAGGCAAGAGATTTAAATGGTGAAGACGGCAATGTAATTGCTGTTATAGGTGATGGTTCTTTAAGCGGCGGCGAGGCTTTAGAAGGTCTTGATTTTGCATCTGAATTAAATGGCAACATGATTATTGTTGCTAACGATAATGACATGTCTATTGCTGAAAATCACGGTGGTCTTTATGCCAACTTAAAGCTTCTTCGTGAAACAAATGGACAGGCTGAATGTAATCTTTTCAAAGCAATGAACCTTGATTACATCTATGTTGATAAGGGTAATGATATCGCTTCTTTAATTGAAGCATTTGAAAAGGTTAAAGATACTAAAAAGGCGGTTGTTGTCCACATTAACACTCTTAAAGGCAAGGGTTATGCACCTGCTGAACAGAATAAGGAAGAATGGCACTGGCATATGCCTTTTGATATTGCAACCGGAGAATCTCTTTCCAAGGGCGGAGAGCCTGATTTCGCTGACGCTTCTTTAGAGTATCTTTTAAAGAAGATGGACGAGGACAAGAGTGTTGTTGCAATCACAGCCGGAACTCCTACTGTTATGGGATTTACTGCTGACATGAGAGCTAAAGCAGGAAAACAGTTCGTTGATGTTGGTATCGCAGAGGAAACTGCTGTTGCATTAGCTTCCGGTATCGCTGCTAACGGCGGAAAGCCGGTATTTGGCGTTTACAGCTCATTTATACAGAGAGCCTATGACCAGATTACACAGGATGTATGTATTAACGGCAATGCTGTAACATTTGCAGTATTTGCAGGTTCTGTGTACGGGATGAATGATGTTACACATCTCGGACTTCAGGATATCCCTATGCTCAACAGCATTCCGGGACTTATATATCTTGCACCTGTTACCAAGGAAGATTATATTGCAATGCTTGACTGGTCTTTAACACAGAATGAGTATCCTGTTGCTATTAAAGTTCCGGGCGGCAGCATGATTTCAACAGGTGTACCTGTAACTAAAGATTTCAGCAAGCTTGACACTTACGAGATTACTAAGAAAGGAAGCAGAGTTGCTATCCTCGGGCTTGGAACTTTCTATGAAACTGCTGTAAAAGCCGCTAATATTCTTAAGACTTCACACGGAATTGACGCAACTGTTATCAATCCTTACTACATCTCAGGTATTGACGCAAACACTCTTAATGAATTAAAGAAAGACCACGCAATAGTTGCAACTCTTGAGGACGGCTATCTTGAAGGCGGCTTCGGAGCTAAGATTGCAGCATTCTATGGTTCTTCTGACATGAAGGTATTAAACTTTGGTATTAAGAAAGAATTTATCGACAGATACGATGTCTCAGAAGTATTAAAGGATAACCACCTTACTCCTGAACAGATTGCAGAAGATATTGCAGCAACATTATAACTATATTGTTTCATTATAATCGAAAAGACATGGCAATCATTTTTATCAATGACTGTCATGTCTTTTTAGAATTTATCCCTGTCTTTCGTTTCCATAATGACTGTGGCATGATTAGATACATGCAATTTCATCTGATACCTATAAATAGTCGCATTAATTGAGTTCTTATAGGACAATTTCAGCAAATTATTGGCTAAACCAGCCATTTTATCTTTCAATCTACCTATCAAAAGCTTCCTCGTGCCAGCCTTATAGGTAATTCCGCACCGAAAACACTTTTTCTGTCTGAAAACAGCCTATAAAACCTCTATAAAAAACAATCTTATAGGACGCGCCAGCCTGAGCGCCACATTACAGTTATCTCACCAACAGTCTCAAGCGCCACGCCTCAGCACGCCTCAACATTCCTTAGCAGCCTCCTCAAACTCCTCAGCCCAGTGCTTCCACGACCACATATCTTCTGCATACTGAACGCCTCTTGCCACTTTCTCCTTCATAGACCCCACATCAGCCACAAGGCTTTTAATCTTCTCTCCAACTTTTTCCAGCTCATCAAGAGAATAATATTCAACTCCTGAATCCATAGGAATCTCCCGGCGCATATAAGTACTTCCATCTGTAATACTCACACAGCCATTCATAAGTGCAAGCGGCGTCCTGTCATGTATTCCTGCCTTAAACCATGGAAGCTGGTTAATCGACAGACGGGCATTATTATATATCTTTGGAAGCTCTCCATACATTACCTCGCCACAGTCCTCAACATGCTCCTTAATGAATGTCAAATCCTCTTTCATAAGAACCTCTGCCTTTGTAAGAAAAGTATCCCAGTTATGTCCATACAGCTTCACAGGCACATGATTTCTTATAAGCTGAACCACAATCTCCTGCCTGATTGCCGCCTGAATATAAACATCAGCCATGAAATTCTGCTGCAGCTTCTCTGCTGTCTGTGTTCCGCTGATACCCGGATATATCTTCCTTATGGCTTCCTCCTGCGTAAGCTCCGGATTATCAAACAGTATTTGTGTAAATGTATTAAAAAAATAAACATTTTCACTATCCTGCTTCTTTGCCTTAAAATACACCATATCAGGGTCAGTATAGGACGCTGTGAATATCAGGTCATTATCACGCATATCATATGGCTTCAGACCGCCCTCTGCCTGCTTTGCAGCAAGCGGAAGAACAATACAGCTGTTAATATGAGGATAGGTTTCATCAATAAACTTTTTATGCATCTCATCAAGACATATTACATTCATGTTCTTTAAAGGCACTTTGAGACTGTCATGATGATAGAACGGATGGTCAAGAATATAATGCCATACCGCTTTTCCAAGCCTGTCAAAGCAGTATCTTCCCGAATCATCACATACTGCGTCCAGCTTTGTATTAATATCAAACACATAATCAAAAGGCTGGGAGTCATACTCATCAGCCAGCACACACAGCTTATCCTTCTGTGTGGCTTTATCTAATCTGATATGCATGACTTCCCAGCCCATAGCTTTTAATTCTTCACTTATACAGTCAATAAAGTAAGTTGTTGAGTCATAGCATATAGAACCATTACTTAAGAAAAGTATTCTATCTGACACAACCAATCAGCTCCTTAATATCTGCTACATTATTCTTTTTCATATATTCCCTGATTCCATCAATAACCTTAATAGTTGTATATGGATCATTAAAATTCGCTGTTCCGACAGCAACTGCACTTGCACCAACCATAATCATTTCAAGTGCATCCTCTGCTGTTCTGATTCCACCCATTCCGATTATAGGAAGGTTAATTGCATTGGCAACCTGATAAACCATTCTTACTGCGATTGGATGAATAGCAGGCCCTGATACACCCGCAGTCTTGTTAGCTACTGCAAATGTTCTTCTGTTCACATCAATCTTCATACCTGTAAGAGTATTAATAAGCGAAACTGCGTCAGCACCACCTGCCTCTACAGCCTTTGCCATCTCTGTAATATCAGTAACATTTGGACTTAACTTCATAATAACCGGCTGCTTTGCTACCTTCTTAACCGCCTTAGTAATAGCTTCTGCAGAAGATGGAACCTGTCCGAAAGCAATTCCACCCTCTTTGACATTAGGGCATGAGATATTGATTTCAAGAAGGTCAACTGGCTGTTCGCCAAGCTTTTCAACAGCATCCACATAATCTGCCTCAGATTTTCCACAAACATTAACAATAATCTTAGTATCGTACTGTTTAAGAAATGGAATATCCCTTTTTACAAATGTATCAAGTCCCGGATTCTGTAATCCGATAGCATTCATCATTCCACCGTAAGTCTCAGCAATTCTTGGTGTAGGATTGCCTGGCCATGGAATATTGGCAACGCCCTTTGTTGTTACCGCACCAAGTCTGTTAAGGTCAACATATTCCCCATACTCCATGCCTGATCCGAATGTTCCGGAAGCAACTGTCACAGGATTCTTTAATTCAACTCCTGCAATATTGACTGACATATTAATATCGCTCATTACAGTTCTACCTCCTTAACATTAAATACCGGGCCTTCCTTGCACACTCTCTTATTCTTAACCTGAGAATGGTCGTCAATCCCAGTTGACTTACATACACATGCAAGACATGCACCGATTCCGCACGCCATCTTCTCTTCTAACGAAACATAACATGGAATATCATTCTCAAGTGCATATGCCTTAATTGCACGAAGCATAGGAGTTGGTCCACATGCAAATATAACATCTGCCTCAACCTTTTCCTGTTTTACAGCATCTAATACATTTCCCTTTGTTCCAACACTTCCATCTTCTGTTGCAATATACACATCTGTATCAGCAACTGCTTCAAAATCTTCCTTAAGGAAAGTCTGGCTGTTTCTGTAACCAACTACAACATTCTTATGGCAGTCTAATCTTCTTGCAAGCTCAAGCATAGGAGGAACACCTATTCCTCCACCGAAAAGAACAGCCTTATCAAAGCTTCTGCCTTCTGCCTTAAGCTCCGCGGCAATTTTTCCCAAATCATAACCATTGCCAAGAGGTCCCTGAATATCAAGATATTCTCCTGCCTTCATCTTAGAGAATTCCTCTGTTCCCTTTCCGGCAACCCTGAATACAATTCTTAAATCATTATCCTCAACCTTACATATACTGATAGGTCTTGGTAACATTCTTGAACCATCATTAGAATATACTGATATAAACTGTCCTGCCTTAGCGGCCTTAGCAATATCCTTTGTTTCAAACCATATCTCATAGACTCCGTCAGCAAGACAATCTGCCTTAAGAATCTTCGCATTTTCTCTGTACGCCATAATAATCTCCATTATTAAACTGTGTATAAATATGTATAATTACTTGCCAAGTGCTCCGTTGATATCAGCAATCATATCAAGAGCAGCCTGTCTTGAAGCTTCTCCGAAATTCTTCTCACCAAACTTCGCATACTGCTCCTTAGTATATGCTGCAATAATTCCTCTTGAGCTGTTTACGATTGCTCCAAGTCCGTCAGGATTAAAGAAATCAACAAGGTCCTTTCCCTGTCCGCCCTGTGCGCCATATCCCGGCACAAGAATATATGCCTTAGGCATAACCTTTCTTAATACTCTTCCCATCTCTGGGTAAGTAGCTCCAACAACCGCACCTACATTACTGTAATCTCCGTCCATGCTTGAAGCTCCCCACTCATTAACCTTCTCACCAACCAACTCATATAATGGTCTTCCGTTGATAAGCTGATCCTGGAATTCTCCGCTTGAAGGATTAGAAGTCTTAACAAGTATAAATATACCTCTGTCCTGCTCATTACAAACCTTAATAAATGGATTGATACCATCAGAGCCAAGATATGGATTAACAGTTGCAAAATCTTCATCAAAAGGAGTAATTGCCTTAGAGCCAACATTTACCTTTCCAAGATGTGCTACCGCATAAGCCTCAGAAGTTGAACCAATATCGCCTCTCTTAACATCACCGATAACAATCATGCCTTTCTCGTGACAGTAATCAACTGTTTTCTTGAATGCCTTAAGTCCTTCAATTCCAAACTGCTCATACATTGCTATCTGTGGTTTAACAGCTGGAACAATGTCATATATATTATCTATAATACCTTTGTTATACTGCCATATAGCCTCTGCTGCTCCCTCAAGTGTCTCACCATACTGCTCAAATGCAGCATCTGCAAGATGCTTTGGAAGATACTTCATCATCGGATCAAGTCCTACAACTATTGGTGCATTAGTCTCTACAATCTTATCAACAAGCTTCTTAATCATTAATCTACTTTAGCCTCCTTAATTCATACGCAAAATCACTTTATTCTACAACTTTGGAACTTCTCTTTCAATAAGAATTTCTGTTCCATTATGGTCTGAATACACAACTCTTCCATTAACAAGCGTATATAAAACCTTTCCATACACATGCTTTCCTTCAAATGGAGTATTCTTTCCCTTTGAAGCAAATCTGTTGCTGTCAATATCATACTCTTCTGTAGGATTAACAACTGTTATATCAGCAACTTTTCCCGGTGCAAGAACTCCTCTGTCAATTCCAAGTATCTTAGCTGGATTATAGCTCATTTTCTCAACCATCTGTAACGGAGTAAGTACTCCTGTTCTTACAAGCTCAGTAATAGTAACCGGAACTGCTGTTTCAAGACCTACTACACCAAACGGTGCTTCATCAAAAGGTCTTTCCTTCTCAGTAGGATGATGTGGAGCATGGTCTGTTGCAATAACATCAATAACCCCTGATGCAAGCGCTTCTTTAAGAGCCTTTACATCATCTGCCTTTCTTAAAGGAGGGTTAATCTTAAAGTTAGCATCATCCCCATTCACCGCATCCTCTGTCAGTGTGAAATGATGTGGGGCAACCTCTGCTGTCACTGGAATCCCCTGTTCCTTGGCAATCTTTATAATAAATGCTGATTCCTTATTAGACACATGACTTATATGCAGCTTTGCACCTGTATTCTTTGCAAGAAGAATATCTCTTGCAACAATAACATCCTCAACGGCATCCATTATTCCGAAAAGACCAAGTTCCTTGGCTCTCTCTCCGGCATTCATAACACCTCTTGCAGCCAAGTTAGTATCTTCACAATGTGCAAATACCGGAATGTCAACCTCTGCTGCCTGCCTCATAGCCTGCCTTGCAGTTCTTGCATTCATAATAGTTCCGCCATTGTCACTGACTGCAATAGCACCTGCATCCTTAAGTGCCTCAAAATCAGTAAGATACTCACCCTCCTGACCTGCTGTCATGGCAGCTATTGTATACAGATTAATGTCAGTAACCTCTTCTGCCTTATCTGTTACATACTGCAGCATATCAACATTATCAATTACAGGTTTCGTGTTAGGCATCATGCAGACTGTTGTATACCCGCCTCTAGCTGCCGCTCTTGAGCCTGTTCTGATTGTTTCCTTATGCTCAAGTCCCGGTTCCCTGAAATGTGCATTAAGATCAACCAGTCCAGGCATAACCATGCATCCTGATGCATCAATTACTTCATCAGCCTGTGACTCATCAATATTCTCCTCCACTGCAGCAATAAATCCGTCCTTAATAAGCACATCAATAACTTTGTCTGTTTTACTTGCAGGGTCAAGCACTCTGCCCTCTTTAATCAGTATATTCATTCGCCCAATCTCCCCTCTAAGTTTTTCTCTTCAAAAATATTGGCTGGTACAGGCTTTCCAAAATAATATCCCTGTATATAATCCACACCAAGACTTTTAAGCAGTTCAAACTGCTCCTTATGTTCAACACCTTCAACAACAATCTTCGTACCGATTGTCTTAGAAAGGTCAACTATAAGCTTAACAAATGCCTGCGCATAATCATCTTCAATAATATCATCAATAAATGTCTTATCAACCTTAATGATATCAAGAGGAAGCTGCTTTATATAGTTAAGTGAAGAATAACCTGTACCAAAATCATCAAGTGCAATCCTAGGTCCTAACTTCTTAAGACCTGTAATAATATCCATAACCCTCTGCATATCATTAATTGCAAATGATTCTGTAATCTCAAGTACTATATTCTTAGGATTAACACCTGTCTTATCAAGAATTCTTTTAATATTCTCAACCACATTCTTCTGTAAAAGCTGCACTACCGACAGATTCACATTAATATAGAAATCCGGATGTCCGTTATCATTCCATAGCTTACATCTTCTGCATGCCTCTTCTAGAACATAGTCACCAATCGAAGTAATAAGTCCAAGATATTCTGCCAGCGGTATAAACTCACCTGGTCCCATAAATCCCAGTGCCTTGCTGTCCCATCTTACAAGTGCCTCACAGGAAGTACACATCTGTGTATTGACATTTACAACAGGCTGATAGAATACTACGAATTCGTCAATTCCTGTAGAAACTGCCTGTCTCATATTATTCTCTATATCTAGCCTCTTGGCTGTTGAATTCTCAACCTCACTGCTGTAATAAGCATAGCCGTTCTTTCCTGACCTCTTTGCCTCATACATTGCAACATCTGCCATTCTTGTTATTTCATGAACATCAACACTGTTATCCGGGAACACTGCAACTCCCATACTCATTGTACAGAAATATTCAGTTTCCATAAGATACCACGGCTTATTAAACAAAGCAGTTATATTGCCAATAATATTATTTATGTCTCCAAATATTTCAGGTTCAACTATTATTACAAATTCATCTCCACCCATTCTGTAACAATGTCCACGCAAACCTGGAATTCCCGTAAGTCCTGCCGCAATCTGCTGTAAAAGAATATCTCCATACTGGTGTCCAAGACCATCATTAATGTGCTTGAAATCATCAAGGTCGATAAACAAAACCGCCCCCTTAACACCATCTCTTACAGCTTCGTTAATTATAGTCTTTAAGTCTGACTCACACTTCATACGATTATAAAGACCGGTAAGGAAATCGTTATGTGCCTGAAATTCAATCTTCTGCTGATTCTTTTTCTTCTGTGTTATATCAGAGGCTGTACATACAATTACCTCACTTGCATCTATCCATATAAGCTTGGTAAATCTTACTTCAAACCACAGACCTGACTCAGCATTATACTTCTCCACAGGTCTTATGTATTCTCTTGTATAATCAGAAAAATCATAATATCCATCAATATTATTGCCCTCAGCATTATTAATATATTCTTCAAGGGTCTTCTCTACATCTTCTTCTGCCGGTACAAGAATATCCTGCATACATTCTTTTATTGTATCTTTAATCTCCTTCGACTCAGCCGCTACCTTATTCTCAAACAGAATATTGCCTGTAGCAGTATCACATACAATAATACCTGAACCTATGTTATTAAGAATATCCTTTAAGACTTCATATGATGAGAGCAGTGAATTATTAGTTACTCTCATCTGGGCAATACTCTGAATAATACCTGTAACATCATATATAAAATGCATATTGTCCTCATTATCGGACCATAGCTTTATATTGTTCTTATCATATATGACAAAATGCATAGCATCTATGTCATTAATCCTAATAGGAACGCTTATGCTGTTCTCACCATTCAGTGCCATAACATCGCATTTCTTAGCTTCCTCTATACATTCACCCTCAGATGCAATTACTGTCCATTCATCATCTGAACCCTTCTGAAGCAATGCAATACAATCAGCATTAATGTATGCTATAGTCTTATGTAATATTAGTTCTACTGTATGCTGAAATGTATCTCTTGACTCAAGGCTTTCTATCAATTCTGACAACACTTCAAACTTCTTATTAGTCTCTCCCAAAACTCCTGCCTCCAGAATGTTTTACATAGACTAATTATATAATATTTATACCAGTTTGGGAACTGTTTTTATATATTTTTTAAATTACATACGAAATGAAATGCAATTTTTAATTGTTTTATTAAACTATGCGTGATATTATGAATATTATGTTTTTATGCAGATTTTATAAACTCATTCTGCAAGTGTTTTCCAACTGGTGTATGCAGAACACTTAATTAAAATATTGCAGCACATTACTATGTAAGAACAGGAGAATTTATGGATAATATTTACAAATATAATACTACCCTGAAAGCTTCAGGCAATGATTACAAAAAGATTGTATTCTGGAACAGATTTTTAAGAAACCCCGTCGAACTTATACTTTCGTGGGTTCCTGCCGTTATCTCAATAATTATGCTTGCCTCTGGCAGATACAACACATTTTTATTAATTATATATGCAATATGCTGGTTCTATCCTATATATATATTTGCATTCCAGTTCAAATCAAGCGTTAATTACCACTTGAAGCACAGAGATTCATCAGAAGATGCTCCCTGCACAATAACATTAATGGATAACGCGATACTTGCTGATATCCCAGACCATAATTTAATATATACTTACGAATGGGAACAATTCACAACTGTATATTTCAAATATGGATATTATATGTTGTTTAATGGGAAGCAAATGGTTGTAATGCTTAATAGTAATGATATGCCTGAGAATATCAAGAAGAATGTGGGCGGATTTATTATGGAGCATGTAGATAGAAATAAGTGCAGGATAGTGTACTAGGCTCATACGGACGTTGTGTAGTTTTACTATATTACCGCTGGGCACGCTCTCGCTGCTTGTAGCCGTAGCGGACACGTAAGCGGCTAAAATACAGCCGCTAAGTGCCGACGGCTGCAAAAGCACCCAGCTTGCAATATAGTAAAGCTGCACAACTGGGGTATGGCTGAATTGCAGAATATAAAATGTAATCAGGAAAATTGTGCGAACACTGAATAGTTATCGTATTGTTTATGTTATAATATAAAAGAAGATGTGCTTACACAAAATTTATAAATGTAGACACAGATTAAATATGTTTAATTATGAGAAAACAGGCAGGCTTTAACATCTAAACTTCGTTAAAGTCTGCCTGTTTTTATAAGTTGTGCTTTCTATCAACACTTTTTCCTATAAGTCTAACCTCTTGTTTTATCTTGCCAACCAGCCGCCGTCTACTGCCAGGGTAAAGCCGTTGACGTAGTCTGAGGCTTTAGATGCAAGGTATATTACTGCACCTTCCATATCTTGTGGTGTGCCCCATCTGCCTGCTGGAATTCTGTCAAGAATAGCTTCGCTTCTGTCGGCATCATCTCTTAACTGTGCTGTGTTATTAGTTGCCATATATCCTGGCGCAATTCCATTTACATTAATGTTATACTTTGCCCATTCATTGGCTAACGCTCTTGTTAAGCCTATAATTGCACTCTTGCTTGCTGTGTATGACGGAACTCTTATTCCACCCTGATATGAAAGCATTGAGCATACATTAATTATCTTTCCGCCTTCTCCCTGCTTCATAAGCTGCTTAGCAAATGCCTGACTTAAGAAGAATACCATTTTCTGATTAACCTGAATTACCGAATCCCAATTCTCCTCTGTGAATTCAATTGCATCCTGTCTTTTAATAATTCCCGCATTATTAACAAGAATATCCACTCTGCCATATGTATCAATTGCTGCTTTCATAACTACATCTATTGAAGCCATATCTGAAAGGTCAGCTATAACCTCTGCGAACGCACCACCATCTGCTTCTATCTTATTCTTAGTATCTTCGCAGGAACGTCTTGCAACGCCAAGAACCTTAGCTCCGGCCTGAGCTAAAGCTACTGCCATTCCCTGTCCTAGACCTGTGTTAGCACCTGTGACAACTGCTACTTTTCCGTCAAGTTTAAACAAATCTAATATCATAGTATTCCCTCATTTCTGCACACGCCATTTTAATTAAATCCAATAAGTTTATTCATTACTTTATAACCAGTCTTAGATATTCCTCTGCCGACTTTGCCCGGAAGATTAACTGTATTGCCAAGTATGCTGTATCTTAACTCTTTATAGAGCTTGGAATCTGAATCCTTAACATATTTCCAAAGTTCCTTTTTCTTAACAAGGTTCTCATCTGTGCCTGATATAATCAGAAATATTGATGATACTTCCATCATAATTCTAAGATATGTCACCATATACTTTCTGCATCTTTCATTGACAGGCTTATTGCCAAGATATGAATCTATAAGACGTCTTGTAACTCTTAACTGCTGGTCAATTCTTGAAATCATAACTGTTTCATTAACTGACTGGTCTTCCCTTCCAATAAAATATCTGTAGAAATTAACATTCATATAGTACATTTTCTGAACAACCGGCAATGGCTCAAATACAAATATATTATCTACATAAAATGTATGCTCAGGAAGCTTCAGACCGAATTCCTTTATAAGCTGTGTTCTGTATATTACTGAGTGCATAAGAATATACTGGTCTACCTTGAAATGTCCCATCTCATTCCATCCAAACATTCTGTCAACTGGAAGTGCATTCTCATAGTGAATGACTTTCTTTCTCTTAGCACCAACCTTTTCATATACATAATTCGCAATAAGCATATCTGGGAGGTCATCTTCCTCAACAAAGCTCTTAAGCTTAGTTAATATCTTCTTATAGCTTTTAACATCAACCCAGTCATCGCTGTCTACAACCTTAAAGAACATCCCTGTGGCATTGGCAAGACCTGTATTAACAGCCTGCCCATGTCCACCATTCTCCTGATGTACAGCCTTGACTATGTTAGGATATTTTGCTTCATATTCCTTGGCAATCTTTAATGTATCATCTTTTGTTGAACCATCATCAACAATTATTATCTCTACATCGTCACCACCTGCAAGGCATGATTTGATACATTTTTCCATATATGCTGCTGAATTATAACATGGAATTGCAAATGATAATAACTTCATATAATATCTCCAATCTCTACATTCTGTCAGGACACTGTATACCTAATAAATCAATACAAGTTTCAAGTATCTCTTTAGTAAGTGTGATTAATGCAATATAGCTTTCCTGCTGTTTCTTATCCTCTTCTGCAAGAATCTTTGTGTTATGATAAAATCCGTTAAATGAGTTAGAAACCTCATATATATACTGGCATATCTTGTGAGGTGCATTATCCTTGTATGCTCCATCTATAACATCTGAGAACTTAATAAGTGCAAGTGATAAAGCCTTCTCTGACTGTTCTTTTGAAGGCAGTATTGTAAGATCACCAACACTTACGCCTGTTTCCTTATACTTTGCAAGAATAGACTTTATTCTTACTATTGTATACAAAATATAAGGACCTGTATTACCTTCAAATGAAGCAAATCTATCTACATCAAATACATAATCTTTAGATGCCTGATTAGATAAATCACCATACTTAAGTGCAGCAAGACCCACAATCTTAGATATATTATCAGCTTCTTCATCCGTCATTGAACGGTTCTCTTTAATCTTATTAAGAATAACTTCATTAATATCAGATATAAGATGTTCAAGACGCATAACACCACCTGAACGTGTCTTAAATGGCTTGCCATCCTTTCCATTCATAGTACCAAAACCAACAAATCTCATATCTGCATCTGGTCTTACAATTCCAGCCTTCTTAGCTGTTCTGAATACCTGAGTAAAATGAAGCTCCTGTCTTTTATCAGCGAGATAAATGTATGTATCCGGCTTATATAACTTCTCTCTCTCAACAATAGTTGCAAGATCTGATGTAGCATAAAGTGCCGCACCGTCTGACTTTCTTACTATGCAAGGAGGAAGTTCCTTAGTATCTGTTGGCTCTGCAATATCTACTACTGTAGCTCCCTGGCTTTCATAGGCAATTCCATCTTCAACCATCTTATCAACCATATCTTTAATATATGGCTGTGCATCACTTTCACCCTTCCATAAGTCAAATGATACATTAAGATTATCATAATTCTTCTTTAAATCCTTCTTGGAAACATTCATAATATGCTTCCATATTGCTGTGCATGCTCTGTCCCCGCTCTGAAGCTTAAGTGTGGATTCGTGTGCTCTCTTAGCGAATTCTTCATCTTCCTTAGACTTAGCACTTGCCGCCGGATATATCTGTTCAAGCTCTGATATCGTAAATGGGGGTTCACTTGGATACTCTCCTGTATACGCCTCATCAAAATATGGAAGTTCAGGCTTTCTGTCCCTTAACTCCTCTATGATAAGACCCATCTGAAGTCCCCAGTCTCCAAGGTGTACATCACCTATTGTATTGTTGCCTGCGTATCTGTTAATTCTCTTAACACTCTCACCAATTACAGCAGATCTTAAATGTCCTACATGTAATGGCTTAGCTGCATTAGCTCCACCATAATCCACTATTACAGTCTTAGCTTCCTCGCTGTTCTCATATCCGTACTTATCATCTTCTGACATCTTATTAAGATAATCTGAAAGATATCCAGCACTTACCTTTATATTGATAAATCCTGGCTTAACACTTTCAATTGTGTCAAACATACCATTAGATGTAAGCTTTGCAACTATCTCATCTGCAATAACAAATGGAGCTTTTTTATAAGTCTTAGCTGCTGCCATCGCGCCATTGCACTGGAATTCGCATAAGTCAGGTCTGTTAGATATAGTAATTCTTGCGTATTCTTCTGAATATCCACATTCTGCAAATGCTTTCTTAAATTCATCTGTCATAAGTTCAATTATGGTCTTCATTATATTCTCCATTCCTGTTAAATTCTGCTTCATAAAATGTATTATTATAAAGTAACAAGAAAAGAATCCCGAAATCCGAGATTCTTTAATAAAATCATCTATTTAGTATAAAACACTTTCAAGGAAAAGTCCATAGCTCTCAGCTGGAAGTGACATAACAACATCCTTGCCAGCCATAATATTCTCTACATCTTCCACCTTCTTAAGTCCGCTTCCTACATCAAGAAGCATACCAATCATATATCTTGCCATATTATGAAGGAAATCATCTGCTGTTATTCTTATCTCACAACTGTCTCCATCTGTAGTTATCTCTACATCTTCAACTTCCCTTACTGTAGACTTGCTCTTCTTCGCAGTAGTAAATGCTTTAAAATCATGCTTTCCAATCATATAAAAAGCTGCCTGCTTCATAGCCTTAATATCCGGAGTATCAAATGTATGATAAGCATACTTTCTTGTAAATACATTCGCTACATTAGCCATATCTATCTTGTATACATATGTCTTCTCCCTCGCATTAAGCTGGCTATGAAATCTTTCATCTACTAATTCCACACGATTAACAGCTATATCCCTTGGAAGATATCTGTTAAGGTAATTCTTAACCTCTACAGGCTGGTACTTATCATTAAGCTTGAAATTAGCTGTCTGATTAAGCGCATGAACACCTTTTTCTGTTCTGCATCCAACATATATATCAATATCTTCACCTGTCATCTTCTGAATTATCTCTTTAATCTTACATTCTATAGTGTTAGAATTAGAGTCCTTGCCCATTCTGACCCAGCCGTCATATCTCCCACCATCATATTGAAGTTGTAATCTATAATTGTACATCTATTCTTCCATAACCTTTTCAATTGTATTAACAATCACGTCCATATCAAAAGGCTTCTGTATAAAATCAGCCGCTCCTTTCTTAAGAGCCTCTATCATATTAGCCTTCTGTCCTGCCGCTGTTACCATAATAATCTTGGCATCAGGGTCTATCTCTATAATATCCTTAACTGCATCTATTCCGCCAAGAACCGGCATTGTAATGTCCATAGTTGTTATATCCGGTCTGTATATTCTGAACTTTTCAACGCCTTCTGCTCCGTTAACAGCCTCTGCAACAATCTCGTGTCCAGCCTGTTCAAGCATATTTCTTAAGAACTTTCTTGAAGTCTTAGAATCATCTACTATCAAAATCTTCGCCATAATATTCCTCCGTTCCATATGTCTATAATTAACCACCCGGCTTGTGCAGAAGCATTTAGTATCTGTAATCAACTGCAAATGCAATATATCTATAACAATTCAACAACTAACAGATAATTGACTGATGATTATTAACAACTTCAGCTTCTGTAATACGCCTTAATTATGTACATATATTTTTATACATTAAGCTTAACTTTATCATCCGCAACCATAAGCAGATTAAATCTATGTCCTTTCATATTAAATGTAACTACATACATTCCATTATCAGCTTTAATCTGTGTATCCTGATAAAATACCGGTGGGTGTAAAGACACCTCTATCTCTTCATAACTGAGTTTAGTCGCATATGCACCATTAATAATATTAATAAGCTCGCATATTGCATCATAAGCATCAGCATCAAACTTATTCATATCTTCCTGGGAAAATGTAGATGCAACGCAAAGAAGGTCAGCATCTTCACCTGCTATCCCTAAGAATACATCTATATCTCCGTCCATAATCTGACAGCCAACAAATTTGCCATCAAATTCCTTCTGATATATTATTCTCTCAAGTTCAATCTCAGTGCTCATAAACTGTGTAAATACCTTTAAAACACTCTGCATCTGCTTATTATAATATTCTGTATTCATATCAAGAAATGTTGTAACCATATCATCTATATTACCATCCTTGATAACCTGCAATTCATTGTCAGTAAATACAGATCCAGAATGATTCTTAGCAATATACTTGTTAATCATCTTATCCTGCATACCTCTTCTCCTTGTGCATAACCTTCTATAAATACATTATTCATACAATTTTACTGTAAGATTATTATACATCAAGAAAACATATATTAGCAACATCAATTTTCACTTATAAGCACTTATTATCGGATTTTATTTTCACTTATAAATGCTTATCAGTTTAATTGTTTAGACAGTTTATTCATTTTGCCACATTTATCATATACAACTTGTGCATATTTCACATTTAATATCCCAAAGATAATACACTAAAATTGACGCACAAACAACCCCAGCATTAAAATTAATTAATGCCGGGGTTGATTAAATATCTATTATTCTAATCTGTTTATAATAACAGCTTTATATTAAGCGTTCTCTACTGAGTAGTTAGGGGCTTCCTTAGTGATATGAATATCGTGTGGATGACTCTCTCTTAATGCAGCAGATGACATCTTAATAAACTTACCTGTCTCCTGAAGCAATGGAATTGTAGGTGCTCCACAATAACCCATACCTGAACGAAGACCTCCCATAAGCTGGAATATTGTATCTTCAACAAGTCCCTTATATGCAACACGTCCTTCAACACCTTCTGGAACAAGCTTCTTAGCACCTGTCTGGAAGTATCTGTCCTTGCTTCCGTTCTCCATAGCAGCGATAGAACCCATACCTCTATATACTTTATACTTTCTTCCCTGGAATAACTCAAATGAACCAGGAGCTTCATCACAGCCTGCAAGAAGACTTCCGAGCATACATACACTACCACCGGCAGCAATAGCCTTAACAATATCACCTGAGAACTTGATACCACCATCAGCGATAACTGGAATACCGAACTTCTTAGCTTCTGCATAAGCATCCATAACTGCTGTTACCTGAGGTACACCAATACCAGCAACAACTCTTGTTGTACATATAGAACCCGGTCCGATACCGATCTTAACTGCATCTACACCCATATCTATCATGGCCTGTGCACCAGATCTTGTCGCTACGTTACCTGCGATAACCTGAAGGTCTGGATACTTCTCCTTAACCATCTTGAATGTTCTCAGAACGTTTGCTGAATGTCCATGTGCTGTATCTATAACTATGGCATCAACTTTTGCTGATACAAGCTCTGCAACTCTGTCGAGAATGTTGGCTGTACATCCAACTGCTGCTGCGCAGAGAAGTCTTCCCTGAGCATCATGTGCTGAATATGGATACTTAATCTGTTTCTCTATATCCTTTATTGTGATAAGTCCCTTGAGATGGAAGTCATCATCAACGATAGGGAGTTTCTCCTTACGTGCCTTTCCAAGAATCTCTCTTGCCTCATCAAGTGTGATTCCTTCCTTGGCTGTGACAAGTCCCTCTGATGTCATTGACTCCTTGATCTTCTTGGTGTAATCCTTCTCAAACTTGAGATCACGGTTTGTGATAATACCTACAAGTTTTCCATTCTCTGTGATCGGTACGCCTGAGATCCTGAACTTGCTCATGAGTTCATCTGCATCAGCAAGTGTATGCTCTGGAGATAAATAAAATGGATCTGATATTACACCGTTCTCTGATCGCTTTACCTTGTCAACTTCCTCTGCCTGTTTTTCGATCGTCATATTCTTATGAATAACTCCGATACCACCCTGACGAGCCATGGCTATTGCCATTCTGTGCTCTGTAACTGTGTCCATACCAGCACTCATAAGAGGAATATTCAACTTAATCTTCTGTGTCAGCTGTGTTGTAAGGTCTACGTCATTTGGTAATACCTCTGAATAAGCAGGTACCAATAAAACGTCATCAAATGTAATTCCTTCGCCAATAATCTTACCCATTTTCTTATCTCTCTTTCTGTAAAATATTATAATAAATGCACTTGCCGTGCTTATTATCTGTCTCAATCTGCCTTTATAGAGAAAACACATCACCCAACACTTATCGCGTTGGGTGATGTTACTTTTTAAACATGCTAACAAATTATAAACTGCTTGTCAAGGAAGTTCTGTCTGCCACCTATCTGTCACTTCTCTGTTGTGGATATTACAGACTCCGTTCCTACATTTGTCTCTATTACATCAGGATCAGCAGGGTCTCCCGGATACACGTAAGTATCCTCAACGCCAAAGTCAATACTGTCGTCGCCCACCTGAGCTATAGATATCTCCTGTCCAGCATCAAATGCCTGATTTCTTGGGAGAAACAATGTATTTCTGTCTATATATATCGTCTCACTGAGAAATGCATCATCCAGCCACACAAATGTACACTCATTGAAA
>OGNC01000424.1_pt1 | contig 28760 bp, 27 predicted proteins | sample 1573311 | NCBI WGS metagenome assembly OGNC01 (sample SAMEA2581889, study PRJEB24529) | metagenome | biome: Human gut stool | place: China | collected 2011
ACGACAAGGGCCGCAAGATGTCCAAGTCCCTCGGCAACGGCATCGACCCGCTGGAGATGGCGGAGAAGTACGGCGCGGACGCGCTGCGCTTCAACCTCATCACCGGCAACTCTCCCGGCAACGACGCGCGCTTCTACGTTGAGAAGTGCGAGGCCATGCGCAACTTCGCCAACAAAATCTGGAACGCCAGCCGCTTTGTGATGATGAACCTCACCATCGACCGCGTTGAGCTGCCCGAGCAGCTTGAGCTGGAGGACAAGTGGGTGCTGAGCAAGCTCAACACGCTCGTGAAGGAAGTCACCGACAACATGGACGCCTTTGAGATCGGCGTCGCGTCCGCAAAGGTCTACGACTTCATCTGGGACACCTACTGCGACTGGTTCATCGAGCTGTGCAAGGCTCGCCTGACCGGCGACGACGAGTGCGCGAAGATCAACGCGCAGAACGTGCTGTGCTATGTGCTGATTGAAACGCTCAAGCTGCTCCATCCATTCATGCCGTTCATCACGGAGGAGATCTATCAGGCGCTGCCGCACACGGCAGAGGACAAGGGCGAGTTCATCATGCTGCAGAAGTGGCCGGAGTACCGCACCGAGCTCAGCTTCCCGCAGGAGGAAGAGGCGATGGGACTCATCATCGACGCCATCACCGCCATCCGCGCCCGCCGCAACGAGATGAATGTCGCGCCCTCGAAGAAGGTGCATTACACCATCGCCACCGCGCACGCGGACACCTTTGCGCGCGGCATTCCGTTCTTCAAGCGCCTCGCCTCCGCGAGCGACGTGACCGTTGCCGACGCGAATATCCCCACGCCGGACGGTTCGATCGAGGTCGTGACCCATGCCGCGCGTGTGCTGATGCCGCTCGCTGAGCTGGTGGACTTCGAGAAGGAGCTGGCCCGCATCGCCAAGGAAAAGGCGAACGCGGAAAAGCAACTCGCCGGCATTGAGAACAAGCTCTCGAATCAGGGATTTATCGCCAAGGCACCCGAGGCCGTCGTCAACGGCGCCCGTGAGGACGCGGCCAAGCTCCGCGCTCTCATCGAGAAGCTCGACGCCTCCGCCGCCGCGATGAAGAAATAAAAGGTCATGAAAAGCACCGACGCAGGAGGTCCTGCGTCGGTGCTTTTTCCATACAGATGGAAACTATTTCTTTTTCAGCTCTCGGATACACATGACAACGATATAGATCAGATAACCACAAAAAATAATGACAGCGGGAAGGACCATAACGACGAAAAAGAAGATTGTGATATATTGCGCTAACGCTTCATAGATGACCTCTCCCATAAAAGTCCTCCTCTCAAATTCCGGCTTGTCTGTATGGATACTTTTATGATAGCACAGAGCTGTGGGAAAGTCCACGGCAAAATGAGGGCTTTTCAAGTCCCCGTTCTTTTGTTATACTTACCTTACTATCAAAGGAGGGTGACACCTATGCAGAAGATCGAATTCGGCTCCACCGGCCTTGTGATCGAAAAGAACGGCTTCGGCTGCCTGCCCATTCAGCGCATCAGCGAGACGGAGGCGGTGAAGCTGCTGCACAAGGCCTGCGACGGCGGCATCAACTTCTTCGACACCGCCCGCGCGTATTCCGACAGCGAGCAGAAGGTCGGCGCGGCCTTTTCCGGGATGCGCGACCGGATCGTGCTGGCGACCAAGACCGGCGCGCAGACCGCCGAGGGCTTCTGGCGCGACCTTGAGACCAGCCTGCGCACACTCAAGACCGACTACATCGACATTTACCAGTTCCACAATCCGGTCTTCTGTCCGAAGCCGGGCGGCGAGGACGGTCTGTACGACGCGGCGCTCGAGGCAAAAAAGCAGGGGAAGATCCGCCACATTTCCATCACGAACCATCGCCTTGCGGTGGCGCAGGAGGCCATCGACTCCGGGTTATACGCCTCGCTGCAATTCCCGTTCAGCTATCTTGCCGGGGAACAGGAGCTCGCATTGGTCGAGGGCTGCCGCGCGCACGGCATGGGCTTTATTGCGATGAAGGGCATGGCCGGCGGCCTGCTCCGCGACGGCTTGACCGCGGCGGCCTGGATGGCGGTGCAGGAAAATGTAGTGCCCATCTGGGGCGTGCAGCGGGAGAGCGAGCTGGATCAGTTTTTGCAGTGCATCCGCGAGGGTGCGGAGCTGACGGACGAGCGCCGCGCGACGATCGAGCGCGACCGCCGGGAGCTTTGCGGCGAGTTCTGCCGCGGCTGCGGCTACTGTATGCCGTGCCCCGCGGGCATTGAGATCAACCAGTGCGCGCGTATGTCGCTGATGCTGCGCCGCGCGCCGGCGCAGGCGTGGCTCACCGAGGAATGGCAGGCCAAAATGCACCAAATCGAGCAGTGCAGGCGCTGCGGACACTGCATGGCAAAGTGCCCCTACGGCCTCAACACCCCGGAGCTGCTGCAGGCAAACTACAAGGATTACTGGGAGGTTCTGGCGCAGAGCCGGAAGTAAAACCACCGTACCGTCAGAACAAAGAGCATATCGGGAAAGCGCAGGGAGACTCCCTGCGCTTTTTCAATGCTTTTTTGCCTTTGCGCTCAGCGACCTGACCCGGATGGCGAGAACCGCCACACCGCGCGCCTGTTCTTCCGTAAAGGTATCCTCACGGCCTGCCATGTGGCGCATGAGCACGGAGAGCGCATCGAGCTTTTCCGCCCCCTCAATGAGCTCTGCCGTGCCGCTGCCGATGACGGAGGCATAGTAGTAGCCGTAGCCGCAGGCGTGGTCGGCGGACTGCAGCTCGCCGCGGCAGTCCATTTCAAAGGATACGCGCGGGTCGCGGCGCAGCAGCTCGAGCTTGCGACCTTCCCTGGCGCTGTGGCAGTAGAAGGTAAAAACGCCGTCCGCGAAGCGATAGCCGAAATTGAGCGGGATGATGTAGGGGAGTCTCTGTTCATCAAGCATGGCAAGGCGAATAACTTTACATTCATTGACAATGGAGAGAATCTCCCGGCTGTCGGTGATCTCGCGGTCGTTTCTGCGCATGGCACTGCCTCCTTATATCAGGCCGTTCGGCCCTTGATATGATAGCAGCATTTTACAATGTCCGATGGGAAAAGAGCAAGCGAAAAAAAGACAGAACAGGCAAAAAGAAACGGAATGGCACATTCTTTCGACAAAAAAACGGCCGCGGACAGGCTATACTGAAAGCGCACAGAGGTGCAGAACGAGCAAGAGGAGGTCGGGACATGGAGGTTCTGACAAGAACAAACGGAAGAGAGATGACGCTTGCGATCAGCGGAGAGCTGGATCACCACGGCGCGCACGGCGCGATGCAGCAGATCGACCACGCGCTCGACGCGGCGCTGCCGCTGTCGATGACGATGGACCTTTCGGGAGTGTCCTTCATGGATTCCTCCGGGATCGCCGTGGTGCTGCGCGCACACCGCCGCATGGCGGCGCTCGGCGGAAGTCTGATCGTCACCGGCGTGCCGGCGCAGGCCCGAAAGGTTTTCGACGCGGCGGGGGTGCCGCGTCTGGTCACAGTGCAGTAAGGAGGAAGGATATGAAAAAGAGCAGCAACTACATAAAACTGGAGTTTCTCAGCCGCAGCACGAACGAGGGCTTTGCCCGCAGCGCGGTCGCGGCCTTTGCGTCCCAGCTCGACCCGACGCTCGACGAGCTCGGCGACATCAAGACGGCGGTGAGCGAGGCGGTGACAAATGCCATCGTTCACGCCTATCCCGATATGCTTGGAAAGATCGTGGTCCGCGTGCGCCTGCTGGACGGCGGTGTGCTGGAGATCGCAGTATACGACTGGGGACGCGGCATTGCGGACGTGGAGAAAGCACGCGAGCCGCTCTTTACGACCGGAGGCGAAGAGCGCAGCGGCATGGGCTTCACCATCATGGAGAGCTTCATGGATACGCTCAAGGTCCGCTCCCGCCCGGGCAAGGGGACCGTCGTGACCATGCGCAAAAGGATCGCGCAGCGCACAGGCCGCGCATGAGCACAGCAGAGACCTTTGCCCTGCTCGAGGCGGCACAGAGCGGCGATGAGGAAGCCGGCGAGCGTGTACTGCGGGAGAATACCGGCCTGATCTGGAGCGTCGTGCGCCGCTACAATGGCCGCGGTGTGGAGACAGAGGACCTCTACCAGCTCGGCTGCATTGGATTTCTAAAGGCTGTTAAGGGATTTGACCTTACATACGGAACGCAGTTTTCAACCTACGCCGTGCCAAAGATCGCGGGTGAAATACGGCGATTCCTCCGTGACGACGGCGCGATAAAGGTGAGCCGGACTCTGCGCGAGCGGTCGCAGAGCATCTACAGTGCGCGGGAGAAGCTGCGGGTGCAGCTCGGACGCGAGCCTGTCCTCTCTGAGCTTGCGGAGGAGACCGGCTTGAGCGTCGAGGAGATCGCGGATGCCGACCTTGCCTCTGCCGCGCCAGAGTCCTTTCAGCAGGAGATGGGCGACGGGCTGACGTTGGAAACGCTTCTCGGCACGGAAAGCCCGGAGGAGAGCCTGATCGAGCAGCTTTCCCTTCGCGCGGCGATCGACCTGCTGCCGGAGCGGGAGCGCATGACGATCCTGCTGCGCTTTTTCAAGGCGCTGACGCAGGAGCAGACGGCGCGGGTGCTTGGCGTGTCGCAGGTGCAGGTATCGCGGCTGGAGCGTCGGGCGCTGCAAAAGCTGCGCATGGCGATGGAGACAGAGGGATAGCGTCCGGATCGGCCTGAAGCTCCGTCAGCAGCGGCCAGAAGCGCTTCGGCATATGTGACATGCGGAGCTTCGGATTTTCCCGTTCGCGGATGGCGATGGTGTCATAAAAGCAACGCCAGAGCCGGCGATAGCGTTTTTCCGTCTCGTCGGGCGGAGCCATGACGAACTCCTCCAGCGGTACGATGGCAGAATGACCGCCGGCATAAAAGAGCGCCTCGCGGTGCGTGCGGTCATAGAGGAAAAAGGTCTCATCGTGGCAGCGCTGGCAGAAGTGACCGCGCAGAAGCGGCAGAACACGGTTTTTCGGTTCGATCTCCGCGGCGAGCACGCCGCCGATGTCGGAAAAGCGCACGAAGCCGCGGTATTGCTCCAGCTCGCCGTTCAGCTGCCGCACAGCGCGCAGCAGGGGATGATACGTTTCATCGGAAAGGCGCTGCAGCAGCGGCTTTCCCTCGCGGTAGAGCTTGGCGGCAAAGCGGTAGATGGCAAGCTCCTTTTCGGGCAGGCATGTCCAGTATGCGCGGCGCAAAAATGGTCCGACCTCCGGCGAAAAGCGCCGGAAGCCATCGTATACGCGGCGTGCGTGCGCCGCGTCCGTCGTGACGGCGCGGACCTCATACAAGCATGGCTCGAGCTCTCCGGTGCGGAAAAACGCGGCGGGGAGCTCCTTTTGCGTGTAGCTTTCGTAGATGCAGCACAGAAGTCCATTGAAGCTGCCGTCGTATTCATAAACGACCTCGCGCCATGTCATATATAACTCCTCATTATGCCGGCTCAAAGAGTGAGAGCTGGTCGAGCGATCCCGCCGGAAGCGAGGTGTGCTCCGTGGCGGTCAGATTGCACCGGACCCCCTCAAGCGAGAGCCGCAGCGGTGCGGTGCTTCGGCCAGAGCAGGTGAGAAAATACTGCGCCCGCTTGAGCACGACGCCGAGCTTTTTGAGGTCCTCGGCGCGCAGCGCTCCGCCGCGCCGCGCGACAAGGATGCGCTTCGCGCTGACCACGCCGATGCCGGGAACGCGCAGCAGCGCTTCGTAATCCGCGCGGTTGACCTCGACCGGGAAGAAGTCGGGGTGCCGCAGCGCCCAGCAGCACTTGGGATCGAGCAGCGGATCAAAGTCCGGCTGGCTTTCGTCGAGCAGCTCGCCGGCGCGGAAGCCGTAGAACCGCAGCAGCCAGTCCGCCTGATAGAGCCGGTGCTCGCGCAGAATAGGCGGCTTGGTATCCAGAGACGGTAAGAGCGTATTTTCCACCACCGGCACATAGGCCGAGTAGAAAACACGCTTGAGGTGATAGGTGTCATAGAGCGACTGCGTCAGCGTCAGGATGTGGCGGTCGCTCTCTCCGGTCGCGCCGACGATCATCTGCGTGGCCTGCCCCGCGGGGGCAAAGCGCGGCGCGTGACGGTATTTGACCAGCTCGCGCCGGTTTTCCTGTCCGCGGTCCGCGATGAAGCGCATGGGCCGCAGCACGGCGGCTCTTGTTTTGTTCGGCGCGAGGGCGCGCAGCGACGCTTCGCTCGGCAGCTCGATGTTGACACTCAGGCGGTCGGCGAGCATCCCAAGCTGCTCGACCAGCTCCGGCGAGGCGCCGGGGATGGCCTTGGCGTGGATGTAGCCGTTGAAGCGGTATTCGCGGCGCAGAATGGACAGTACGCGGATCATCAGCTCTGTCGTGTAGTCCGGCGAGCGCAGCACGCCGGAGGAGAGAAAGAGTCCTTCAATATAGTTGCGCCGGTAGAACTGGATGGTCAGGTCGGCAAGCTCCTCGGGCGTGAAGGTCGCGCGGCGCGTTTCGTTCGTGCGCCGGTTGACACAGTATTTGCAGTCGTACATACAGTCGTTCGAGAGCAGTACCTTGAGCAGCGTGATGCACCGTCCGTCTGCGGAAAAGCTGTGACAGCAGCCCATGACGCCGGATGAGGTGCAGCCGATCTTGCCATGCTCAAAGCCGCGCTTGGCCCCCGAGGAGGTGCAGGCCGCGTCATACTTGGCAGCGTCCGCTAAAACGGAGAGCTTATCCAGAAGCTCCATATCGTTATCCGCGTGCACGGACGCGGCGCGTCTTGCGGCGCGGCTGGTCGAGATAGGTGATGACCTTCATCAGATTCGCCGTAACGGCGGTGATACCGAGCAGCACAAAGATCGTCGTGGAAGCAGCCATGTTCATACCCTCCGAATCGTTCTAAAACTCTTGTTCTAATCGCATTATAAATCGAACAAACGTGCTTGTCAATAGAAAATAGAACAAATTTTTTATTTCTTTGCAAAATTCGGGGAAAAACGGTTGACCGGGGAGGGGAGATGCGGTAGAATCAAGGAGAATTTTGAGAAAACAGGTGGAACGCATGAGTGATTTTTCTTCCCGCTTCTGCGCGGCGCGCCGCGCGTGCATTGCGCGGGATTTTGCAAAGCTGAATCCGGAGCAGCGGCGCGGCGTCCTGACGACGGAGGGGCCTCTGCTGCTGCTCGCGGGAGCCGGCAGCGGCAAGACGACCGTGCTCATCAACCGCATCGCAAATCTTTTGACCTATGGCCGCGGGAGCGACTGCGGCGAGGTCCCCGCCGGTGCGTCGGAGGACGATCTCGCTTTCCTTGAGAATTATCCCGCTCAGCCGACCGCAGACGAGCGCCGCCGGATGCGGCAGCTCTGCGCGGTGGAGCCGCCGGCGCCGTGGCAGGTGCTCGCCGTGACCTTTACGAACAAGGCGGCGAAGGAGCTGCGCGAGCGTCTGGAGGCATTCGGCATCGCGGGCACGGGTGACATCTGGGCGCTGACCTTCCACTCGGCCTGCGTGCGCATTCTGCGCCGCGACATTGATAAGCTCGGCTTCTCCAACGACTTTACCATCTACGATACCGACGACTGCAAGCGCGTGGTGAAGGATATTCTCAAGGAGATGGATCTGGACGAAAAGACCTTTTCTCCGCGCGAGGTGCTCGCGGTCATCTCCAAGGCGAAGGACGAGCTGCTCTCGCCGCAGGACTTCTCGAAGAAGTGGGCGGGCAGCGGCGACTGGAAGCGCGAGCGCATCGCCAAAATTTACGCGCGCTACGACCGCATCCTCTGCGAGGCGAACGCGCTGGACTTCGACGACCTTATTCTTCATACGGTGCGGCTGCTGCAAAACGAGGCAGAGGTGCGGGACTACTACCGCCACAAATTCCGCTACATCCTCATCGACGAGTATCAGGACACGAACCGGATGCAGTACGAGCTGGTGCGCCTGCTTGTGGACGGCCATCGCAACATCTGCGTGGTCGGCGACGACGACCAGAGCATCTATCGCTTCCGCGGCGCGGACATCTCCAACATTCTGAATTTTGAAAAGGAATACAAGGGTACGCGCACGATCCGTCTCGAGCAGAACTACCGTTCCACGCAGAATATCCTCGACGCGGCGAACGCCGTCATTAAAAATAACGTCGGCCGCAAGGGCAAGACGCTCTGGACCGACGCGGGCAGCGGCGAAAAGGTGACCGTCAAGACCGTGTTCAACGAGCAGGACGAAGCGAACTTTGTCGTCTCCGGCATGATGACGGACTTCAACCGCGGCAAGAACTGGCGCGACAACGCGGTGCTCTACCGCATGAACGCGCAGTCGAACGCGCTGGAATACGCGCTCAAGCGCAACGGCATCCCGTATCAGGTCGTCGGCGGCATGAAATTCTTTGACCGCGCCGAGGTCAAGGATATGCTGGCCTACCTCGCGCTCATCAACAATCCCGCGGACGATCTGCGGCTGCGGCGCATCATCAATACGCCCGCCCGCGGCATCGGCAATGCGAGCGTCGAGCGTGTGCAGGCGCTGGCCGCCGAGCAGGGCGTGCCGATGATGACGGTCCTCCGCGCGGCGGGTGAGTACGCGGCGCTCAAGACCGCCGCGGCGCGGCTGGAGAAATTCGCCGCCATGATCGACGCGCTGCACGACGCGGCGGGAGACACGGAGCTTGCGGACTTCTACGACCTCGTGTGCGAGCAGTCCGGCTATCTCCGCGCGCTGGAGGACAAGGGCGATATGGAGAGCCGCGGGCGGCTGGAGAACGTGCAGGAGCTCAAGTCCAACATCCTCGCCTTCCTCGACGGCGAGCCGGAGGACGCGACGCTCGCGGGCTTCCTCAACGAGATCGCGCTCTATACCGACCTTGACAGCGCCTCGACCGACAACTGCGTGACGCTCATGACGATGCACAGCGCCAAGGGTTTGGAATTTCCCTGCGTCTATGTCGTCGGCATGGAGGAGGGTATTTTCCCGGGAAATCGCGCCGTCGGCGACGAGGAGGAGCTGGAGGAGGAGCGCCGCCTCTGCTACGTCGCCATGACACGCGCCAAGGAAAAGCTGACGCTGACGAACGCGCGGCAGCGTATGCTCTTCGGCCGCACGACGCCGAACGCGCCCTCACGCTTTTTGAGCGAGATCCCCGCCGAGAACGTCAACTGGCTCTCGAAGCCCTCGGCGGAGCCGCGCAGCCGCTACGACGAGGACTATGCCGACGGCTACGGCAGCTTCGGTCGAAGCTCCGGCTTCGGCAGCGGCTACGGCAGCCGCGGCGGCTCGGTGACGACCGGCTTTTCCGGCACGGTCGCGCGCCCGACGCACGCGAAGGCCGCGGTCAGCGCCGCGGCGAAGCCGGCCGCGGGCAAACCGACGTTACAGCTTTCCGCGGGCGATCAGGTCAACCACAAGACCTTCGGCGACGGCATGGTGATCTCGGTCACGCCGATGGGCGGCGACGCGCTCATCGAGGTGGCGTTCGAGCAGGTGGGCACGAAAAAGCTGATGCTCAAGACCGCCGGCGTCCACATGACCAAAAAATAACAAGGAGCGAAGCACAGAAATCTCCTGTGCTTCGCTCTTTTCAACGATTGTAATGCAGTTATGCTTTACAGCATTTCACCAAAGTCGCGGATGAAGCGGTCGCAGACGAGCGGCATTTCGTCCTTCGTGCCCTCGAAAAACGGGTCGTACACGCCGATGACCGTCATGCCGCTCGCCTTGGCGCTGCGGCAGGACTTGACTGAGTCGTCGAAGAAAATGCACTCCTGCGGCGTGACGCCGAGCAGCTCCGTCACCTTGGCGAAAATGGCCGGGTCGCTCTTGTCCATGCCCAGCTCCTGCGCGAAAATGACGCGCTCGAAGCAGCGGTTCAGGTCGTGGACGGCGAGCGCCGTTTTGCAGTGCGCGGGGACGCAGCTCGTGAAGACCGCCATACGCTCGCCCTGTGCGCAGAGCTTTTCCAGATACTCGCGCACATGTGGCTTGAGCGCGACGTGGGCGTAGTTGTCCTTCGCCAGCTCCATCCACTCCGCCATGATCTCATCCGTGCTTTCGGAGAGATGGCAGTATTCCTTGGTGAACACGGCGGCGAGGGGAAAGATAGTGTGCGCCACGCCCTCGTAATACTCCTTGGTATAGGGGTAGCCGCGGCGGGCGAGAAAGGTGCGGTCCACCTCTGCCCAGATGCCGTTGGAGTCGATGAGCGTGCCGTCAAGATCGAAGAGATACATGAAAAGGCTCCTATTAAAAAAATTTTCACAGGGGGATTGCCAAACGCGGCGCTTTTTGCTACGATAGGCGATATTCTTGTTTCGTTAAGAATTATACCATCTTTGAAAGGGGCAGGCAAGTGCTATGAAAAAGAGAAATACAAAGCAAGTGATCCTGCCGCTCATCACTTCATTCATTTGGGGCAGCTCGTTCGTGGCACAGAGCCTCGGCGCGGGAAAAGTGGGCGGCTTTACCTTCACGGCGGCGCGTTCGATCCCCGCCGTGCTGGTGCTGGGGGCGCTCGTGCTCATCCTGCGGCGCGTGCGGCACGAGGAAAAATACACGCCGCAGCAGAAAAAGGACCTGCTGGAGGGCGGTCTCGTGTGCGGCATTTTTCTGACGCTCGGCACGAACCTGCAGCAGTTCGGCATTGCCGATACCACGGCGGGCAAGGCGGGCTTCATCACGGCGCTCTACATCGTGCTCGTGCCGCTCGCCGGCATGTTCCTCGGGAAAAAGGCAAACAAACGGCTGTTCCTCTGCGTTCTGATCGCAGTGGTCGGTCTTTATTTCCTCTGCTTCACGGGCAGCGAGGGCGCGATGAGCTTCGGCCGCGGCGACTTCCTCGTTTTCCTGTGTGCCTTTGCCTTCACGGGGCATATCCTCTGCGTGGACCATTATGTGCAGAAGGTGGACGGCATCGCGCTCTCCTGCGTGCAGTTCGCGGTGATGATGGTCCTCTCCACCGTCTGCGCCTTCACCTTTGAAACGGTCGATTTCGCGGCGCTCGGCGAATGTACGTTCTACATCCTCTACATCGGCATCCTCTCGAGCGCGGGCGGCTACACGCTGCAAATTCTCGCGCAGAAGGACGGCGACCCGACGGTCGTCTCGCTGCTGCTGAGCCTGGAGTCTTTCTTCGCCGTGGTCTGCGGGGCCATCATCCTGCACGAGCGCATGAGCGGACGGGAGTACCTCGGCTGCGCGCTGATGCTCACGGCGGTGCTCCTCTCGCAGCTGCCGGAGAAGACAGCCGACGCAGCGGAGCCGCAGAAAAAATAAGATAGAGAAAACGGAAAAACGGCTTGGGACACGATGGCGTGTCTCAAGCCGTTTTTTTCATGGGATGTCAGGAGCAAAGGATCAGTCGTTTGCCTTGCCGCGGACAAAGTGGAGGATCAGACCGATAACGAGTCCCAGCAGCGCGGGAAGAACCCAAAACAGCCCGAGCTTCGCCAGCGGCAGCGTCTCCCGCAGCATCGCGAGGACGCCGTCCAGCCGGCAGGCGGCGAGCAGCGGCGAGGGCAGCGCGGCGAAAAAGTCGTAGAGCGCGCCGACGAGCGTCAGCGCGGTCGTCCAGACAAAGACGGCGCGGTCATAGGCGAAGAATTTCCCGAAAAGGGAGAGCGCGATCAGCGTGATGGCGAGGGGATAGAGGAACATCAGCACAGGGACGGAGTAGCCGATGATGGAGCTCAGGCCGAAGTTGGCGAAGAGCAGGGAAACCAGACTGAAGATCACCGCCCAGACGCGGTAGGTCGGACCCTTGGGAAAGAGGCCTGTGAAGGTCTCCGCGCAGCTGGTGATGAGGCCCACGGAGGTCTTGAGACAGGCGAGCGTCACGGTCGCGGCGAGGATCAGAAGGCCGACGGAGCCGAGGTAGTGCTGCGCGATCTGCGCGAGGGCGATGCCGCCGTTTTCCGAGGTCTCGAACAGTCCGCGGCTCTGCACGCCAACGACGGTGACGGCGACGTAGATGGCAGCCATCAGCAGACAGCTGAAAATACCCGCGCGGACAGTGCTGCCCGCCACGGCGTCCGGCTCGGTCACGCCGAGGCCACGGATGACCTGCACGACCACGATGCCGAAGGCAAGGCTTGCCAGCGCGTCCATGGTGTTGTAGCCCTCGAGGAAGCCGGTGAAGAAAGGCTGGGCGGCGTAAGCGCCCTCCGGTACGACCGCGCCGACGGCGGCGCCGGGGCGGAGCATCGCCACGATGACCAGAATGCCGAGGAACAGCAGGAAGCAGGGGTTGAGCACCTTGCCGACCCAGACGAGGATCTTGCCCGGGCGGAGCGAGAAGAACAGCGCCGCGGCGAAGAAGGCGGCGGAGAACGCCAGCAGGTAGAGCCGCGTATTGCCGCCCTGCGGCAGCACCTGCTCCAGTCCCACGGTGAAGGAGGTGGTGGCGCAGCGGGGGATGGCGAAGAACGGCCCGATGGTCAGGTAGAGCAGGCAGGTGAAGAACATGGAGTAGGGCTTGCCCACTCGGCTGCCGAGCTCAAAGAGCCCGCCGGAGCGGCTGATGCCGAGCGCCGCTACGCCGAGCAGCGGCAATCCGACGCCCGTTACGCAGAAGCCTATGACCGCGGGCCATACGTTTGCGCCGGCCATCTGACCCATGTGAACGGGGAAGATGAGGTTTCCGGCGCCGAAGAACATACCGAAGAGCATACTGGCAACGTAGGTGTACTCGCGGCCGCTGAGTTTCTGTTTCATTTTCGTTTCTCCTTTTTCATTTCCACCCGCCGGGTTCGATCCGCGCGGTGCAGAATGTATGAAATTCAGTTTACCACAGCGGCGGAGAATGGGCAATCGGCATAAGCGATAAAAAACCATGCGGGGAGCTTGCCTTTCTTCAAAGAACGAATAGACCTTCCGTGGACGGGCGGCGGAACGGCGTGGAAAAAGATTTTCAAAAAGTGTTGACAAGTGTAACCAACTATGCTACATTGTGTTTACAACAGTAACCAAAATCCGGAAAAAGGAGGACGGCAAATGGAAAAATTTGATCTTGCGCCCGCCGAATGGAACATCATGGAATGTCTGTGGGAGCGCGCGCCGCAGACCGGCCGCGAGCTGACCGAGCAGCTGGAGGCCAGCATGGGCTGGAGCCGCAGCACGACGCTGACGCTGCTGCGGCGCATGGTCGGCAAGGGCGTTGTGACGTGCGACACGGAGGGGACGAAGAACACCTTTTCCCCCGCGGTGCGCCGCGAGGACGCGGCGCTTGCCGAAACAGAGACCTTTTTAGACCGCGTCTATCAGGGAAGCCTGAGCATGATGGTCAGCGCCATGACGCGCAGGCAGGCCATCTCCAAGGAAGAGATCGACGAGCTTTATGAGCTGCTGCGGCAGATGGAGGAGGGAACAAAATGATGCAGTGGATCGTTTCATCCAGCGTTTTGATCCTGGTGGTCATCGCGCTGCGCTATGTGCTGCGCGGGAAGCTCAGCCTGCGGATGCAGTACGCCCTGTGGCTGCTGGTGCTTGTGCGCCTGCTCGTTCCGGTGAGCTTCGGCGCGAGCGATCTGAGCGTGATGAACGCCGTGCCCGAGCGTGCGCCGACCGTGCAGCAGGGGACCGATCGGCAGGACATCATCGGCGAGCGGAACGACGCGCCCGCGAACGCCGGTACCGTCGGCATTCCGGCGCAGAGCATGAACGAGGCGGCCCCGCCGAACCTCGTACAGAACGTCACGACCGCGACGGTGACCGCGCCGACGGTCGAAAAGACCGACTGGGCGCGGATCGCAAAAACCGTCTGGCTCGCCGGCGCGGCGGCGCTGGGACTGGTGTTCCTCGCCGTGAACCTGCGCTTCGGCAAGAAGCTGCGCCGCTCGCGTGAGCGCGTGGAGGAGACCGACGCCTGCCTGCCGGTCTACGAGAGCGGTGAGACGGATACGCCGTGCCTGTTCGGCGTGGCGAAGCCGAGCATTTACGTCACACCCGACACGCGCACGGAGGCGGAGACGCTGCGCTACGCGCTCGCCCACGAGCAGACGCACTACCGCCACGGTGACAACCTTTGGGCGGTGCTGCGCGGCGTGTGTCTGGCGCTGCATTGGTACAACCCGCTCGTGTGGTGGGCGGCGGAGCTTTCCCGCCGCGACGCGGAGCTGGCCTGTGACGAGGCGACCATCCGCCGCATCGGCGAGAGCGAGCGCGCCGCCTACGGCCGCACGCTCATCCGCATGACCTGTGAAAAGCGCCCCGCGCTGCTCGTCACCGCCACGATGATGACCGACAGCGGCAAGGGTCTCAAAGAGCGCATTTCCCTGTTGGTGAAGAAGCCGAAAACGGCGGCGTATACGGCGGTCGCCGTGCTGCTCATCGCGGGGCTTTCGGTCGCCTGCACCTTCACCGGCGGCAGGGAGAATGCGGAGCTTGCCGAGCCCTTTGGAAAGCACTATGTTGAGGAAGCGACCGTCGCCTGCGCACCCGGCTATACGAATGCTTCCATCGGGGGCGAGCTGGAAGTCGTTGCGGACAGGGACTCGGACGATGTGCGGACGCTGCTGCTCAAAAGGATGGACAACGAGGAGGAGCAGCTTTACGAAACGGTAGCGGAGGTCACACTCACGAAGGAGGAATTTGATGTCCGTTTCAACAGCAAGACGGACGGACCGACTGAATGGCTCGTCGACGGGCTTTCTGCCGCGAAGCTGCGCCGCGAGAACGCGAAGGCATGGCTGTGCACCTCGTCCACAGCAGATGAAAACGGTTGGGCAAATCGGGTATACTTCCTTCAGCAGAAGGACGGCACGCTCTATCTCGTGATGGCGGCTGAGCAGCCTGAAAATCAGAATAGGAACTTTGTCTGCTGGGTCTTTCGCCTGAGTGAAAAGCCCGTGCCGACCTATGACAGCATGGAGGCCTACGCCCTCTCCGTCATCAACGCGCTCAAACAGCCGAACGGCTACACCTATTATATCCTCCCGGAAAAGGGCAGCACGGACGGTCTGCCGCTTGAGGTCACCGAGGCGGCAGCCGATGTGCGCGTGACCGAGCTGGAGAAGCGCGGCGACTGCACGGATCTCGCGCCGGACGGCGTGCTGGAGCTGTGGAGCTTCAACTATGAGGTCAAGCCCGAGGACAAGGCGGGGGCGCTGCCCGACCGCTTCTTCTGGGTCGGCGGCAACAACATCACCGACGACGGCTACATCTCCGACGGCTTCTATTACTACCTAACCGTGCTCCGCACAAACGGCGAGCCGGGCGTCTACCGGCTGCTCGACAGCCGCATGGCGAACGACGGACTGTGGTACAACGGCTGCTCCTACACGAGCGCCTATGAATACCTCTACGACTTCTACGCGGACTACGCGAGCCTTGACGTGCCGCGCTGCCTGATCACCGACTTCCTGAACGCGGACGACCTGATCCGCGAGAACACGGTGACGAGCAGCGATGACTGCACGGCGCGGCGCTACGACGGCAACGGCTGGTATCTCTACATTCCGACCGTGGCGTGGACGAAAACGAACGGTCAGGACAGCTGGTACTCCGCTTACTGCGACGGCAGCACGCTGTGCGTGGACAAGAGCTACGACAGCGTGGAAATGATGGAGGACTTCTACCGCGGCAACGGCTTCACGCTCGAGCAGTACCGCGAGGGCGCGGCGCTCAGCGGCCCGTGGCTGCGCTACGACGCGGAGAGCGGCACGCAGTTTGCCAACTACCTTGCGCCGGACCCCGGTTACGGCGGCTGCTACATCATCTCGGCCTACTGGAAGCCGACCGACGATACCTCCGTGAACGAGTGGGGCTACAGCACGCGAAACCGTATTCTGAACGAGGCGGTCAAGCTGCGCGCGATGGCGCAGAGTTTTGTGGTCAGCGGGAATGCCGGCTCCATGGTCTCAACCTTCCAAAACGATCTCGACCTCGCCACTGAGGGCAAAGCCGCGTGGCTGTATCTCGTTGAGAACGGCGAGACCGTCGGCAGCTATAATGTAAGCGGCGCGTGGAATGTCCCTACGCTCAACGCCTATCATTACAGTACATGCGATGCACCGGAAAATACCGACAGACAGCTTATTCTCTGGCTCTCGGACAACGACAACTCGTATTTTAGTCTCAACAAGAATACGGACACGCAGCACCCCGGTTTTACTCCGCACAATAAAACCTAGTATTTGGGGTTCTACGAGGGAACAAACATCGTGGCGTATCACCGCAGCATGACCGATCCGGTGTACTACTACGAGGCGCAGGACAATTTCAGCATCGTCGACAACGATGGGCGCACACTTTATGATGTGATACGCACATGGTATGACGAGGCGGAACTCAGCGCGCTGCGTGAAGAGATAGGACCGCTTGATAAAAGTCTCTCCTGGCAGGAAGCTGCGCAGCAGTGGGCCGACCTCTACGAGGGCGTACATTTGAACGTGACCACCGGCAGCGAATATAAGTACACATGGGTGAAAACGTCTGTCAAACCCTCGGAGGAGACGACCGCAGCGTTTCGTGAGAACGGCAAGATCGACGAAAATACCTATTGCTTCTCTATAACGACCGAATTTGTGGCGGAGAGCGAGTGGGCGCTTTCCCGTTCGATGGCAGGCAATACCGGAAACTGCGACGACCCCGATGCGCCGGAGGGCGCGTATGAATACTATTGCTGTTGTACCATCACGCTTGAAGAAAACGGTTGGCACGGCGAAATGTGCGGCACGAGCTGGTAAGCCGACCCAAAAACTGAATCACGCGGGAGCCGCGGGCAGAAATGCCCACGGCTCTCTTTCCGCGCCGAAAAAAGAAAAGTTTTCAATTTACCCCCTATGCAAAACGAAAAAAATACGCTACAATGTAGCTGTTAAAATATGAACCGTTCGCAGGGAGGAACAGACAAACATGGAGAAACCGAAATATCGGCGCGTCCTGCTCAAGATCAGCGGCGAGGCGCTCGCGGGCGACAAGCACTTTGGCTTGGACTTCGGCGTCATCGGCCAGGTGACGGACGTCATCAAGGAGTGCGTGGAGGCCGGCGTACAGATGGGCATCGTCATCGGCGGCGGCAACTTCTGGCGCGGCGTGAAGAACGGCGAGGGCTACATCGAGCGCACCCGCGCCGACCACATGGGTATGCTGGCCACGGCGATGAACTGCATGGCGGTCGCCGACGTGCTGGAGCAGAAGGGCGTGGACGTACGCATCCAGACCGCGCTGGAAATTAAGGAGGTCGCGGAGCCTTATATCCGCGCCCGCGCCATCCGGCACCTTGAGAAGGGCCGCGTGGTCATCTTCGGCTGCGGCATCGGCTCGCCGTTTTTCTCCACGGATACCGCGGCGGTGCTCCGCGCGGCGGAGATCAACGCGGACGTTATCCTGCTGGCGAAGAACATCGACGGCGTGTACAACGCCGACCCCGCGAAGGTCGCGGACGCGGTGAAGTACGACGCCATCTCCTACGAGGACGTGCTGGCCCAGCACCTCGCGGTGATGGACTCCACGGCGACCTCGCTTTCGATGGACAATCACATTCCCGTGCTCGTGTTCGCGCTCAAGGACCCCAAGAACATCCTGCGCGCCGTGATGGGCGAAAAGATCGGTACGATCGTCGGCGAATGAGTCGGCGTCGCAAGATAAAATGCAAAAATCAAAATTTGAGGAGGCTATCCCCATGTTGAAGGATGAATACAAGGTTTACGAGGAAAAAATGAGAAAGAGCATCGACTCCGTCGCCGCCGACTTCGCCGCCGTGCGCGCGGGCCGCGCCAACGCCGCCGTGCTCGACCGCATCAGCGTGGACTATTACGGCACGCCGACGCCCATCCAGCAGATCGCGTCCATCGGCTCGCCCGATCCGCGCCAGCTGCTCATTCAGCCGTGGGACGCGAGCGCCGTGAAGCTCATTGAGAAGGCGATCCTGAACTCCGACCTCGGCATCAATCCGCAGAACGACGGCAAGGCCATTCGCCTGACCTTCCCGCAGCTGACCGAGGAGCGCCGTAAGGAGCTCGTCAAGCAGATCCGTAAGTACGCCGAGGGCGGCAAGGTCGCCATCCGCAACATCCGCCGCGATGCGATGGAGACCTTCAAGAAGAAGCAGAAGGCCAGCGAGCTGACCGAGGACGATCTGAAGATCGCCGAGAAGGACCTGCAGAAGCTCACCGACGATATGTGCAAGGAGCTGGACGCCCTGCTCGAGAAGAAGGAAAAGGAACTGATGGAGGTCTGATGGGACTTTTCACCAAAAGACAGCTCACGGGGCAGGTTGACAAAAACAGCCTGCCTCGTCATGTTGCCGTCATTATGGACGGCAACGGCCGCTGGGCGCAGAAGCGCGGGCTTCCGCGCTCGGCGGGCCACAAGGCGGGCGCGGAGAGCTTCCGCCGTCTCGGTACCTACTGCAAGGAGCTTGGCATCGACTACCTGACGGTCTATGCCTTTTCCACGGAAAACTGGAAGCGCCCGCCCGAGGAGATCGACGGCATTATGCAGCTTCTGCGCCGTTACCTCCACGAGTGCATCGACACGATGGAGCGCGACGGCAACCGTCTGCGCTTTCTCGGCGACCTGAGCGTGCTGGACGACGACCTCAAGGAGCTGATCCGGGAAACGAATGAAATTTCCGCGCGCATCGAGGGCTTTCAGGCGAACGTCTGCCTCAATTACGGCGGGCGGGACGAGATCGTTCACGCCGCCCGCGCCTTCGCGCGTGACTGCGCGTCGGGGGAGAAGCGGAGCGACGCGCTGACGGAGGAGATGTTCTCGCAGTATCTCTATTCCAATGGCCTGCCCGACCCCGAGCTGCTCATTCGTCCGGGTGGAGAGAAGCGCATCAGCAACTATCTTCTTTGGCAGTGCGCGTACAGCGAATTTTACTTCTGCGATACGCTCTGGCCCGACTTTGACGAGCGGGAGTTTGACAAGGCGCTTATCGCCTATCAGCACCGGGAGCGGCGCTTCGGCGGCGTGAAGCCGTAAGAGAAAAACAGCCCGAAAGGGGAAACACTATGAAACAAAGATGGCTTGTGGTGGCAATCGGATTGCCTTTACTGCTGCTGGTATTGCTGGCGTGTCCCGCGTGGGCGACCATGCTGCTCGTGTGCGCCATCGCCGGCATTGCGGCCTATGAACTGCTGCACACGGCGGGAAAGAATGTGCCGACGAGCATATATCTGCTCACGGTCGCAGCGGCCGCGGCGTATGAGGTGCTTCTGTATTACAGCGAGTGGACATTTTTTGGCACGATCCAGACCGTGACGGTACTGCGTTGGGCGTTTTTGATGCTGCTGTTTTTCACCGCCGTGCATCGCTTCGGCGGAGAGAGGCCGTTTGCGTTTTCCACGCTCTGCGCCGCTGTCGTCGGCGGCATGGTATTTCCGGCGATGTACAGCTGCATCTTTCTGCTGCGGAGCTATGCGGACTTCGGCAGAGTTTATGTCCTCGCGCCGTTCTTCATCGCCTTCGCGGGCGACGCGCTGTCCATGTACTTCGGTATGTGGTTCGGCAAGCGAAAGATGGCGCCGCACGTCAGCCCGCACAAGACCTGGGCGGGCGGCTTCGGCGGTCCCATCGGCAGCGCACTTGCGATGCTGCTGCTCGGCTTGATCGCTCAGAAGTGGCTCGGCTATGCGCCGGACTATGCGCGGCTCGCGCTCGTCGGCGCGGTCGCCAATGTATTCGGTCAGCTCGGTGACCTCTCCATGTCGCTCATCAAGCGCGAGGCGGGCATCAAGGATTATAGCCATCTCTTCCTCACACACGGCGGGATGCTCGACCGCTTTGACTCCACCATGTTCATCGCGCCGGTCGTGTACTTCTTTGTAGCGGGTGGCATACTATGACAAGGAGTATTGCTTTACTCGGCTCGACCGGCTCCATCGGCCGCCAGACGCTGGAGGTCGCGCGGGAGCTGGGACTGACCGTCGCGACGCTGACCGCCAATTCGAGCGTTGATCTCATCGAACAGCAGGCGCGGGAGTTTTGCCCGCGTCTTGCCGTGCTTTATGACGAAGCGGCGGCTGCCGAGCTGCGCGAGCGCCTGCGGGACACGAAAACGCAGGTGCTCTCCGGTATGGAGGGTCTGCTCGCCGCCGCGACCGCGGAGGACGCCGACACGGTGGTGACCGCCGTGGTCGGCATGATCGGTCTGAAGCCCACGCTTGCCGCCATCGAACAGGGCAAGCGCATCGCGCTGGCCAACAAGGAGACGCTGGTGTGCGCGGGCACGCTCGTGATGGACGCGGCGGAGAAGTACGGCGCGGAGATCGTGCCGGTGGACAGCGAACACAGCGCGATTTTTCAGTGTGTGCAGGGCTGCCGTGACCGCGGCGAGATCAAACGATTGATTCTCACCTGCTCGGGCGGACCGTTCTATGGTCTTACCCGCGAGCAGCTTGCGGGCAAGACGCGCGCCGACGCGCTTCGTCACCCCAACTGGACGATGGGCGCAAAGATCACCGTCGATTCCGCGACGCTGATGAACAAGGGCCTTGAGATCATCGAGGCCATGCGGCTCTACCGCCTGCCGCTGCGGCAGGTGGATGCCATCATCCACCGCCAGAGCATCGTTCATTCGCTCGTCGAGTACCGCGACGGCGCAATGCTCGCGCAGCTCGGTACGCCCGACATGAAGCTGCCCATCCGCTACGCGATGACCTATCCCTATCGTGCGGAAACGCCGGACCGGACGCTTGACCTGCTCTCCTGTCCGCCGCTGACCTTTGCCGCACCCGACGAGGAGACCTTCCGCTGCCTGAAGCTCGCGCGTCAATGCGCCGCGGTCGGCGGCACAGCCTGCGCCATCCTCAACGGTGCAAATGAGGAGGCAGTCGGTGCGTTTTTGCGGGACGCGGTGGGCTTCAACGACATTCCCGCGCTGGTGGAAGCGGCGCTGGAAACGGTGGAGCAGGTCTCCGCGCCGACGCTGGAGGATATCCTCGCGGCGGATCACGCGGCGCGCGAAGCGGTACGCGCGCACATCCAATAAGCAAGTTCCATAAGGAGTTATTTCATGTATATCATCGCTGCCATTTTGATCTTCGGCGTGCTCATCGCCGTGCATGAGCTTGGACATTTTCTTGCTGCGAAGGCCTGCGGCGTGCGTGTGAACGAGTTTTCCATCGGCATGGGCCCGACCATCTTCCACACGACAAAGGGCGAAACGGAATATTCGCTGCGCCTTCTGCCCATCGGCGGCTTTTGCGCGATGGAGGGCGAGGACGAGGAAAGCGACGACCCGCGTGCGCTGGAGAGGCAGGGCTTTTGGAAGAAGCTGCTGATCTTCGTCGCAGGCGCGGCGATGAATTTCCTCACCGGCTTCCTTATTATGATCTGCCTGTACGCTGGCGCCCAGGGCTTCTATACGGCGGAGATCGTCGAGCTTGACCCGGCATTTCCCCAGCAGGGCGAAAACGGCATCATGGTCGGCGACGTGATCTGGGCCATCAACGGCGAGCGCATCTATCTCAAAAGCGACGTTTCCACGGTGCTCGGCGTGGTCGATCTGGATGAAAACGGCACCATTGAAATGACGGTCAAGCGCGGCGGCGAGAAGCTCAAGCGCACGCTGACGCTGCAGACCTATACGGACGAAAACGGCGCGGAGGTGCGCCGCTACGGCTTCACCTATGGAGGCATCGTGGAAGCGACGCCGCTCGTGCGGCTGCAATACAGCTGGTACAATACGCTCGATTTTGTGCGCCTTGTACGCATGAGCCTGATGATGCTGGTGAGCGGCTCGGCAGGACTGGACGATCTCAGCGGGCCGGTCGGCATTGTCTCGACCATCAAGGACGTGGGCGAGGAGGCGCAGGAGGAGGCCGAGAAGAACAATCAGAACGGCTTTGCCGCGGCGGCGGAGAGCATTCTCTACTTCGGCGCGCTTATTGCGGTCAACCTTGCCGTGATGAACCTGCTGCCTCTGCCGGCGCTCGACGGCGGCAAGGTGTTCTTCCTCGTGATCAACACGCTGGCGCTGGCGATCTTCAAGCGCCAGATCCCGCCGAAATATGAGAACTATATCCACATGGCAGGCTTTGCCCTGCTGATGGCGCTGATGCTCTTCATCACGTTCCACGATGTGATGAAGCTGCTGTGAGGAGGGAAGAAGCATGACGAAGCAGATCATGGTCGGCGGCGTGGCCGTCGGCGGCGGCGCGCCGGTCACCATCCAGTCGATGTGCAACACAAAGACCGAGGACGCAGGCGCGACCATCGAGCAGATCCTGCGTTTGGAGCAGGCGGGCTGCGAGATCGTGCGCGTGACCGTGCCGACGCCCGAGGCGGCGGAGGCGGTCGAGATCATCAAGAACCGCATTCATATTCCGCTCGTGGCGGACATTCACTTTGACTACCGCCTTGCCATCGCCGCGGCGGAGCACGGCGCGGACAAGATCCGCATCAACCCCGGCAACATCGGCGGGGAGGACCGCGTGAAGGCGGTCGTGGACTGCTGCCGCGCGCACAAGGTGCCCATCCGCATCGGCGTGAACGGCGGCTCGTTGGAGAAGGAGCTGCTGGCAAAGTACGGCCGCGTGACGCCGGAGGCGCTTGTGGAAAGCGCGCTGGGTCATGTCGCGCTGCTGGAGAAGTATGACTTCACGGACATCTGCATCTCCGTCAAAAGCTCCGACGTACCGCTCAACATGGTGGCCTACCGGCTGCTGCATGAACGAGTGGACTATCCGCTGCATCTCGGTGTGACCGAGGCGGGCACGCCGTCGATGGGAGTGCTGAAGTCTGCCATTGGCATCGGCGGACTTCTCTGCGAGGGCATCGGCGACACGATGCGCGTTTCGCTGACCGCCGACCCGGTGGAGGAGGTCTATGCCGCCAAGCGCATCCTGCGCGCCTGCGGGCTGCGAAGAAGCGGTGTGAATCTGATCTCCTGCCCGACCTGCGGGCGCACGGCTTACGATATGATCCCGCTGGCGGAGGAGCTGGAGCGCCGCCTTGAGGACTGCGACAAGCCCATCACCGTCGCGGTCATGGGCTGCGTGGTCAACGGCCCCGGCGAGGCGAGCGCGGCGGACATCGGCGTCGCGGGCGGCAAGGGCGAGGGCCTTATTTTCCGTCATGGCGAGGTATTGTACAAGGTAGCGCAGGAAAAGCTGCTGGACGCCCTGCTTGAAGAGATCGAGAAACTGTAAGAGAGAAGCGAAAGAATGGCACAAAGGATACCGTTTTTTGAATTATTTGAGGGCTTTGCGCCGCCCATCGGACTGCGTGTGCTGCTCACCGACGCCCGCGTGACCGACGTCACCGTGGAGCAGGAGAGCCGCACGATGGCGCTTGCGCTGACGGTGCTGCAGGAGATCACGGATTCCGAGCGCACCCTGCTCGAGCAGCTTTTGGCGGACCGCTTCGCGCTCAACGGCGTGCGGGTCTCGCTGACGCAGGGCGGCTTTCCCAAGCAGGAGCCGCGTCCCTCGAGCGCGGGCGGCGGCGCGAAGAAGGAGTCGAGCGCCGGCAAGATCATCATGGGCCGCGAGATCAAGGGACATCCCATGCCGATGAGCGAGCTGAACCCCAAGGCGGGAAACGTTGTGGTCGAGGGCAAAGTCTTCAAGTGCGAGTTCCGCGAGCTGCGCCAGCCAGGTATGTGGTTGGCGCTTATTGAGATGACCGACTACGAGGGCTCGGTCATCGTGCGCAAGCGGATGCTGGAAAAGGACGTCGCGCCGTTGCGCGACCGCGTTTCGACCGGTATGTGGCTGCGCGTCGCGGGTACGATGGAGTTGACCTACGACGGTCACGATATGCAGCTCAACCCGCGCGACGTGACCGAGATCACGCACGAGCCGCGCATGGACACTGCCGAGGTCAAGCGCGTGGAGCTGCACCTGCATACGCGAATGTCCAACATGGACGCGCTGACCGACACCGGCAGCGTCGTTAAGCTCGCCGCCAAGTGGGGGATGCCCGCCATCGCCATCACCGACCACGGTGTAGCACAGTCCTTTCCGGATGCTTGGCACGCCGGTGAGGGTAAAATAAAAATACTTTACGGCTGCGAGGGCTATTTTGTCAACAACATTGACGACCGCATCGCCATTCACGGGCATCAGGACATCGGCTTTTCCGATGAGATCGTCTGCTTTGACATTGAAACGACCGGTCTCAAGGTCACGCAGGAGGCCATCACGGAGATCGGCGCGGTGCGGCTCAGGAACGGCGAGATCGTTGAGACCTTCCAGACCTTTGTGGACCCCGAGCGCCGGCTGACGCCGGAGATCATCGGTCTGACCGGCATCACGGACGATATGCTGCGCGGCGCGCCGAAGCTCAAGGACGCGCTGACGGCGTTCCTCGCTTTCGCGGGTGACGCGCCGCTTGCGGCGCACAATGCGGAGTTCGATATCAGCTTTATCCGCGCAGGCTGCCGGAAGTGCAGCATTCCGTTCGAGCCGACCTATATTGATACGCTCATTCTGGCGCAGAATCTGCTGCCAGGCTTGGGCAAGTATAAGCTGGACATCGTGGCGGAGCATTTGCAGCTGCCGCAGTTCAACCACCACCGCGCGTCGGACGACGCCGTGCCGGTCGCGCAGATGCTGACAAAATTTTTCCCCATGCTTGAAGAACGGGGCGTGACGCGCCTGCAGCAGATCAACAACGAAATGCTCAAACTGCGCCCGCTGGGAAGCAAATCCAACCGCTTCCCGAAGCACATCATTCTGCTGGCCAAGAACAAGGCGGGCCTGAAGAATCTTTACCAGCTCATTTCACTATCCAACCTCAAGTATTTCAAGCGTGTGCCCATCATCCCGAAGAGCGAGCTGATCGCGCACCGCGAGGGACTTATCATCGGCTCGGCCTGCGAGGCAGGCGAGCTGTTCCGTGCGGTCGCGGACCACAAGGATTGGGAGGAGCTCAAGCGCATCGCGTCCTTCTACGATTATCTCGAGATCCAGCCCATCTGCAACAATCGCTTCATGCTGCGCGAGGGTGCGGCCAGAAGCGAGGAGGAGCTGCGCGACTTCAATCGCACCATCGTCCGGCTTGGCGAGGAGCTGGGCAAGCGGGTCGTCGCCACCGGCGATGTGCATTTTCAGGAGCCGGAGGATGAGGTCTACCGCCATATCCTGCTGGCCTCCAAGAAATTCCCAGACGCGAACGCGCCGCTGCCCATCTACTTCCGCACGACGGACGAGATGCTCCGTGAATTTGAGTATCTCGGCAAGGAAAAGGCCTACGAGGTGGTCGTGACCAACACGCGCGCCATTGCGGACCAGATCGAAAGCATCGAGCTGCTGCCCAAGGGCAAGCTCTTCCCGCCGCGCCTGGAAAATTCCAGAGAGGATCTGAACCGCCTCGTCTGGGACAAGGTGCACGAGCTTTACGGCGACGAGCCGCCGAAGCTCATCAAGGACCGTTTGGACATCGAGCTGGGCGGCATTCTCGGCAAGTATGACGTGGTGTATATGTCGGCGCAGAAGCTCGTCCAGCGCTCGCTGGAGTGCGGCTATCTGGTCGGCTCGCGAGGGTCGGTCGGCTCGTCGCTCGTCGCCTATATGTCGGGCATCACCGAGGTCAACTCGCTCCCGCCGCACTACCGCTGCCCGAAGTGCAGACACAGCGAGTTCATCACCGACGGCAGCTACGGCTGCGGCGCGGATATGCCGGATAAGAACTGCCCGGAATGCGGCACGAAGTACGTCAAGGACGGCTTTGACATTCCTTTTGAGACCTTCCTTGGCTTCGGCGGCGGCAAGGTGCCGGATATCGACCTGAACTTCTCGGGTGAGTATCAGGCGCGGGCGCACCGCCACGCTATCGAGATGTTCGGCGAAACGCAGGTGTTCCGCGCGGGCACCATCGGCACGCTGGCGGAAAAGACTGCCTTCGGCTTTGTCAAGAAATATCTGGAGGAAAACGGCATCCAGTCGGGCGCGGCGGAGATCGACCGCCTGACGGCAGGCTGCGTCGGCGTGCGCCGCACGACGGGTCAGCACCCCGGCGGCTTGGTCGTCGTGCCGGACGATTTGGAAATCGAGGATTTCTGCCCCGTGCAGCACCCGGCCGACGCGGAGGACAGCGACACCATCACCACGCACTTTGAATATCATTGCATGGAGGATAACCTCCTCAAGCTCGATATGCTCGGCCACGATGACCCGACGATGATCCGTATGCTCGAGGATCTCACCGGCGTGAACGCCCGCACGATCCCGCTCGACGATCCGGATACGATGAGCATTTTCACCTCGTCGAAGGTGCTGGGCTTTGAGAACGACGACCTGCTCGGCCCGACCGGCGCGGTCGCCATTCCCGAGTTCAACACGCGCTTCACGCGCCAGATGCTCATTGACACGCAGCCGAAGGACTTCAACACCCTCGTGCGTCTTTCCGGCTTCTCGCACGGCACGGACGTGTGGCTCGGCAACGCGCGCGAGCTGATCGTCAGCGGCACGGCGAGCGTTCTGGAGACGGTCGGCTGCCGCGACGACATCATGCTCTACCTCATTTCCATGGGGCTTGACCCGAAGATGAGCTTCAAGATCATGGAGGCCGTGCGTAAGGGCAAGGTCAAAAAGGGCGGCTTTCAGGACGGCTGGGTGGAGGCGATGCAGGAGCACGACGTGCCGGAGTGGTACATCGAGTCGCTCGCCAAGATCGGCTATCTGTTTCCGAAGGCGCACGCGGTCGCATATGTTATGATGGCGTTCCGCATCGCGTGGTTCAAGGTGCATGAGCCGCTGGCGTTCTACGCGACCTTCTTCACCGTGCGCGCGAAGGCGTTCGACGCGGAATACTGCTGCGCGGGACTGGACGCGGTCAAGCGGAAGATCCGCGAGATCGAGAACAACAAGGACGCGTCGGCGGTCGAGCAGGATCTGATGACCACGCTCGAGGTCTGCTACGAGTTCTATCGCCGCGGCTTTCACTTTGACACCATCGACATCTACCGCTCCGACGCGACAAAGTTCACCGTCACCGAAGGCGGCCTCCTGCCGCCGTTTATCTCCGTCCACGGACTCGGCGAGGCCGCGGCGCTGGACACGGTGGAAAAGCGCAGGGGCAAGGAGTTCATCTCGGTCGAGGAGTTCTCCATGTGCTGCAATAAGCTCTCCAAGACGCACATCGAGCAGCTGCGCGCCCTCGGCGCGTTTGCCGGCATGGCGGACACCAGCCAGCTCACGCTGTTCGGATAAATAGGGGGGAGGGGAAGATGGAGAAGTATCCCTGCCCATGCTGCGGATATTTGACCTATCCGGTGCCGCGGGAGGATGCGATTGCCTATATCTGCCCTGTCTGCTTTTGGGAGAACGATGTGTTTGTTACATCGGACGATGAACCGAGCGACGAAAATCACGGCATCTCACTCCGCACGGCGCAGGAAAATTACCGCAGCTTCGGCGCCTGTGCGCGCACGATGCTCCGCTATGTCAGAGAGCCGAAGCCGGAGGAAATTCCACAATAGAAAAACGCAGGACCTGCACTTGGCCGGCCCTGCGTTTTTTCATGCAGCAATGCAAAAGATGTGTTACAGCCCCAGCTCTACGGCGCGGCGCAGGCGCACCTTGCCGTCCAGCGCGGCGTCGATGGTTTGGATCAGCGCCTCGCGGTCGCGGTTGAGCGTGCCGCCGAGGGGAAGGTAGTTTGAGGCGTGGTTCGAACGGAACACGCTGCCCTCGGAGTCGATGTGTTCCAGGAAGAGCCGCGTCTCGCGCATCAGATCGACGGGCCCCATCATCTGAAACTCGCCCGCCTCGATCCAATCGTGCAGGGGAGTGCCGGAGTAGACGCGCAGCGTCAGAAAAGCGATAAACTCCGGCTTCATCGCGCTGACGGCCTTTGCCGTGTCGATGGCGTGGGCCTGCCAGTCGCCGTTGAGCCCAGCCATGCCGTTGATGGCGGTGACGGAGATGGCGATGCCCGCCGCCTTGCAGCGCAGCGCGTTTTTCACGGTCTCCGCCGCGGTGACGCCCTTGTTGAACTTCAAGAGCAGCTCCTCATTGCCGCTTTCCAGACCGATGTAGACGAGCGCCAGCCCGTGCTCACGCAGCTTGCGCAGCTCCTCGTCCGTTTTGCGTTCGATGGCCTTGGTGGTGGCATAGGCGGCAACGCGCGTACACTCGGGGAAGTATTCGCGGATGAAGTCCAGCACCTGCAGCAGATAGTCCATCGGCAGGATCAGCGCGTCGCCGTCGGCGAGAAAGATGCGCTCGATGCGCCGCTCGTAGCTGCGCGCCTCGGCGAGGTCACGCAGGACCTCCTCCACCGGACGGATGGAAAACTTCTTATCCTTGTACATATTGCAGAACGCACATTTGTTGTGGCTGCACCCAAGTGTGCATTGCACGATCAGGCTGTACGCCTCGCTCGGCGGACGGTAGACGGCTCCGTAGTAGTGCATGGGCTTCCTCCTTGCTTGTTCAGTCTTCCAGCTTGGCCAGGCACTTCTTCATGAAGCGCTCGCAGTCGATGATGGCGCGCTCGTGCGTGCCCTCGCCGATGAGGCCCTTGTTATCGTATGCCTCGACCTTGAAGGTATACATCTTGCCGTTCTCGGAAATGGCGATCAGCTCGGCCTTGGCGGTGATCTCCGCGCCGATGGGGGAGGGGGAAACGTGGCGGACGTTGACCATCGTGCCGACGCTGCTCTTGCCCTCGGGAAGCTGCTCCTTCATGTAGTAGTAGGCCGCGGCCTCCATCCAGCAAATGAGGAAGGGCGTGGCGAAGATGTCCAGTCCGCCCGAGCCGAGCGCGCCGGCGGTGATCTCCTTGGTGACGATATTTTTGTATTCGTAAGTGTCTCCGATCTGCATGGGTTTGATTCCTTTCTTTCGTGCGATGTTTTTACTTGGCTGCCTTGACCTTGATCCAGAGCTTGCTCAGCTCGCGCATGAGCGTCTGGTTGTCGTGGA
>OGNC01000437.1_pt1 | contig 28157 bp, 24 predicted proteins | sample 1573311 | NCBI WGS metagenome assembly OGNC01 (sample SAMEA2581889, study PRJEB24529) | metagenome | biome: Human gut stool | place: China | collected 2011
AGGCAGAAGCGCAGCACGCCCCGCGCATCCGGCTCACAGCTCCACTTGCGCAGGGCAAAGTAGCTGTGCACGGTGTCGAACTGCTCCTCCCCTCCCTGCGTGGTGCCCACGGTCAGGTCATACAAAAACGGGGTATCCGGGCTCCACGGAAAGAAATGTTCCTCCGGGATGTTCAGCGTCACCTCGCCGTCCCGGTCCGCTTCGTCGCTGCCCCAGTCCTCGGCAATGGTCACGCCGCCGGCCCGCACCACAGCCCACAGGTTCACCGCACCGCCGGGCATGGAAGTATGGGCTTTCACGGTCACGGTGCGGGCATCGTAGTCCGGCGTGACCGTGAGCGACTGGATGTAGTTTTCCGGCACACGCTCCATCCAGACCGTCTGCCAGATGCCGCTCTGGGCCGGATAGAACATGCCGCCGGGCTTCAGGGTCTGCTTACCCCGGGCCTGCGTGCCGCTGTCCGTGGGGTCCTGCACAGCCACCCACAGGCTGTTGCGGCCCGTATCGTTGAGCTGGGCGGTGACATCCAGTGTGAAGGGCCAGTAGCCGCCCCGGTGGCCGCCCACCAGATGGCCGTTCACCTGCACCGCACAGGCATCGTCCACCGCGCCGAAGTGCAGCAGCACCCGTCCCCCTTCTCCCGGAGGGGGAGCAAAGGTGCAGTGGTAGTGCAGCCACTGGCCGGGCTGCAGGGTGCGGCCCACGCCGGAGGCCTTTGTTTCCGGAGAGTAGGGCACCAGAATGCTGCCGTCCCACGCAGCGGGGTATTCTGCTGTCTGAGTAATGGCGTACTTCCACAGGCCGTTCAGGTTCTCATAGCTGTCCCGGCGCATAGCCGGGCGAGGGTATTCCGGGAGTGGATGCATGGTTTCACCGCCTTTGATTTGTTGGTTTCATTCTAGCACAGGGCGAGTGGCTTGTATAGACTGAGCAGCAACGATTTGGAATTGCCGCCGCGTTCGCTTTGGACGAGTTGGGGCAGCGGCCTGCAGGATGCGAGTGCCGTCCAAGGCACGAAGCAGACGCAGGGAGCCGCAACCCGCCGCCTCCCGCGCCTCGAAAGTAGCGGGTGCTTTTCTGGTTCTCTTTTGGCACGCAAAAGAGAACATTCCAGTATTGTTTGTTGCGTCTTACAGCGCACCGTGATACAATAAACAAAAATCCATTTGAAAAAGGAGAATCCCAATGAAGCAATATCCCGGTTATACCGTCGTGCGCTGCGAGGACTGCCCCGAACAGCACGGTACCCTGACCGTGCTGACCCACGATGTCAGCGGTGCGACCATCCTGCTGGTGGAGAACGAAGATGTGAACAAGGCGTTCGGCATCGGCTTCGGCACCTTCCCATCGGATGACACGGGTGTGTTCCACATCCTGGAACACTCGGTGCTGGCGGGCAGCGAAAAGTACCCGGTGACCTCGCCGTTTTTGCAGCTGCTCAAGAGCAGCATGGCGTCCTTCCTGAACGCGATGACCTTCCCGGATAAGACGGTCTACCCCTTCGCCACCCCCAACGAGACCGACTTCCGGAACCTGATGGACGTCTACCTGAACGCGGTGTTCTGCCCGCTGGCCATGGTGGACAGGGCTGTGTTCGAGCAGGAGGGCTGGCACCGCGATGCCGACGGCACCGTGAGCGGCGTCGTCTACAACGAGATGCAGGGCGCGCTGGCCTCCCCGGATGCACAATTGCAGGATGCGCTGGAGCGGGCAATGTTCCCGGATACGGCCTACGGCTTTGTGTCCGGCGGTGACCCGGCCTCCATCCCGGCGCTGACTTATGAGAAGTACCAGCGGGTGTACCGCCGCCATTACAGCGCCGACAACTGCTGTGTGACCCTGTACGGCAGGATGGATATGGCCGAAAAACTGGCCTTCCTGGATGAACACTACCTGAGCAGGATGCCCAAGGGCACCAGCCAGCCCAGACTGACGCTGCAGGACGAGCAGCCGGGCGTCTGCGTGAACATCCCGTACTATACCGAAAAGCCGGAGGCCGACCAGGTGCAGTGTGCGCTGGCCTGGTACACCGGCGCATTTGCCGACCGGGAACGCCAGCTGGGCGTGGAGATCCTGCTGGATGCGCTGCTGGGGTCGAACCAGTCGCCACTGAAGGCTGCGCTGCTGGAACAGCAGCTGGGGGCCGACATCGACATCGGCTTTGACGACAGCACGTTGCAGCCCACGCTGGAACTGGTGCTGCGCGGTGCCACCGAAGAGACCGCCGACCGGTTTGCGGCCGGGGTCCGGAGCGCCGTGGACGACATCCTGGCCGATGGCATCCCGGAAGACCTGCTGCTGGCCAGCCTGAACGCGGCAGAGTTCGCCTCGCTGGAGCGGCCGGGCAGCCTGCCCGACGGTGTGCTGGACGCCATCCATGCAGCGACCGGCTGGCTCCACGCCGGGGACCCGACCCTGCTGCTCCACACGGACCAGCTCTTCGCCGCTCTGCGGGAGAAGATGGCCTCCGGCTGGTTCAACGAACTGCTGCGGGAGCTGTTCGCGGCTGCGCCGGTGCAGGTCATTCAGGTGCCGACCCTGCCCAAGGCGGAAGGACCCGATGCAGCCCCGGCCCGCACCGACGGCAAGCTGGCGCTGGACCATCCGCTGACGGTGGCAGACCTGGGCGAGGGCAGCCCCAGCGCCGAGGGCGTCGTGGGCAGCGTGGCCGGTGCGGAGCTGCTGTACCATCCCTCCAAGGGCAGTTTGTATCTGAATATCTACTACGACCTCGGCGGGCTGACCACCGAAGAAGTGCAGTATCTCGACCTGCTGACCGATGTGCTGGACGAGCTGGACACCCCGCGCCACACGGCCCGCGAGCTGAACACCCTGCGCAGCACCTGGCTGGGCGACAGCCAGGCCTGCATCAGCTTCTGGACCGGGCGGCAGGCGGGAAACCCCTGCCACGCAAAGCTCACCCTGAACATGAGCCTGCTGGAGCGCAGTCTGGAAAAGGCTGTGGAACTCGGCGGCGAGTGGCTGTATGAGACCCGGCTGACCGGCGCGAAGGCCGAAGCGGCCTTCGCCCGTGTGCTGAGCCAGCAGAAGCTGAACATGGAGCAGCAGTTCCTCCAGATGGGCAACCAGTACGCCGCCGTGCGCGCCGGGAGTCACTATTCGGTGGAGTATGCGCTGAGCGAGGCATGCAGCGGCGTGACAGGGTATCACTTCCTGTGCGCGCTGCTGGAACAGGCTGACTGGGCCGACCTGGGCCGGAAGCTGGAAGCCGTGCGGGAAAAGGTGCTGCACCACGCAGCCCTGACCATCAGTCTGCACGGCAGCGAGGATGCCCGGAAGCAGCTGGAAGCCCTGCTGCCCGGCAGTGCCTTTGCCGAGGGGATGCGTTCGCCCGCCCGGCCCTACACCCAGGCGCTGACGGCTCCGGTGAACGAAGCCTTCATCATCGACGGCGGGGTGAACTACGACATCCTGACCTGGCCGCAGGAGCGGAAGCCGGAGCGCCGGGTGCTGGCCCGCGTGATGAGCTACGAGTATCTGTGGCACCACATCCGCGAGGTGGGCGGCGCGTACGGCACCGGCATGGTGACCCGCGCCGAGACAGAGTATCTGTATACCTACCGTGACCCGCATCTGGCCGAGAGCTACGAGACCTTTGCAAAGGGCCCGGCGGAACTGGCCGCCCGCGCGTACACCGAAAAGGACCTGACGGATTCCATCGTGGGCACCGTCTCCGAGATGGACAAGCCCATGAAGCCCAGCGCAGAGGCGCGGGACCTTGACCGCCGGTACTTCTGCGGCATCACCGACGCGATGCTGGCCGCAGACCGCAAGGCCCTGTGCAGCGTAGACGCTGCCGCGCTGAAGGCCATGGCCGCAGAGCTGGGCACCGCGATGCAGCACGGCACCCGCGTGGCCTTTGGCAGCAAGGAGGCTGTGGAAGGCGCAAAGGGCCTGTTCGACCGCATCGAGACGCTGTAACACGAGATAAAAGAAGAGATCCCCCGGCGGCTGGAACGCTCTGAACGGAGAGCGGCCCGGCTGACCGGGGGATCTTTTGCTTTTTTACGGAGCGTCGTCCAGCGTTTCGGCGATGACATAGCGGGGGCGGCGCTTGACTTCGTCGTAGATCTTGGCGAGGTAGTAGCCGATGATGCCGAGGCTGAACATGAGCAGTGTGCCGGTGAAGAGCTGCAGCAGGATGACCGTGGTGAAGCCTTCGAGCGCTTCGCCTGCTAGATAGCGGAACAACGCCTCGCCGCCCACCAGAAGGGTGGCAATCAACATCAGAAAGCCCATCAGGATGACGAGGTAGAGCGGGGCCGACGTGAAGGACGCCAGGCTGGAAATGGCGTAGCGGATGAGGCTGAAGGTAGACCAGCTGCTCTGCCCGGCAGTGCGGGGCTGGACGTCGAACTCCACCCGCGCCGTGCGGAAGCCCACCCACGCCGAGAGGGCGCGGTAGAAGGTGTCCCGCTCCGGCAGATTCAGCAGGACGAGCACGGCCTTGCGGTCCAGCAGCTTGAAGTCGGAGCTGCTGCGCAGGTCGGTCTTGGCCGCCTTGCTGATGAGCCCATAGAACCAGCGGGCGGCGGTGCGGTGGGCGGCGCTTTCGGTGCCGCGCTCGCGCTTGACGCCCTCCACGACCTCGATGCCCTGAGCCCAGAGCCGGTACATTTCGGGGATCGTTTCCACGGGGTGCTGCAAGTCACAGTCCAGCGTGACGCAGCAGTCGCCGCGGGCGGCCTGCAGCCCGGCGTACAGGGCTGCTTCCTTGCCGAAAGCGCGGGAGAACCGGATGCCCCGCACCTGCGGGTACGCCTGCGCCGTCTGGCGGATGACGTCCCAACTGTTGTCGGTGGAGCCATCGTTGACGAAGAGCACCTCGTAGCGGATGTGGGCGGCGGTGAGGACCTCGGCCAGCCGCCGGGCCATTTTGGGGATGTTCTCCGCTTCGTTGTGGGCGGGGAGGATGACGGAGAGAAGCGGTTCAGCGGCCAAGGTGTTCGACCTCCTTTCGGCTGAGGGTGTGCAGGGCATGGGCCTCGACCGCCCGGCCCTCGGACAGGTAGAAGGGGTGAAAATCGGTCTTTTGCGGGTCAAAGAATGGCCCGCCCGGCTCCACGCCGCCGGGGTGGAAGAGCAGTTCGACCGGCTGGCCGCGTTTCTGCGCCAGACGGAGGTACTGCGGCAGCACGGCCCGGACGCGGTCGGCGTCCATGTGGCCGGAGAAGAGGATGCCGCAGAACAGGGCCGTGGGGATGCCGCTGCGGCGGAATGCGGGGCGGTCCAGCAGCCAGCAGCCGTTCAGAACGGCCTGCTTGACGGCATTGACGGCGGAATAGCTGCCCCAGAGCCGGGGACAGCCGACAAAGGGCGACAGCGGCTCGGCCGGGATGCGCAGATGCTCGACCGGAAGATGGTGGTCGGCAAGGATCTGCAGCAGCGTCCGGAAGACCAGCGGGATCATGTGGGTGTGCTGGTGGCTGTCGATGCGCAGGGGCGTCCCGGCGGGGAAGAGGGCGGCATAGGCGAGGAGCTGACGCTCCAGTTCCCGGTAGAGCTGGGCGGCAAAGGCCCTGCGCCGGGGCGTCAGCGAGAGCCGCAGCAGCCCGGTGAAGGAGTTGCAGAAGCTGCCGTCCGGCCGGACGAGCAGCGGGATCTCCGTAGCGGGGGAAAGGGCTTTGCCCTCCACCAGGTTGAGGTGGACGGCCAGCTTCAGCCCGGAAGGGCGCAGCGCGGCGACGGCTTCTTCCAGCGAACCGTTGGGCACGATGCTGACGCTGTTCAGGCAGCCGTGGGTTTGGCAGTCCCGGATGAGGGCGTCGCCGTGGGCGGTCATGCCGTAGTCATCGGCGTGAAAATAGAGGATGGGAAGTTCAGTCATCTGCATCGATCCCCTCTCCCGCCCGAATGACGATGGTATCGCCCACGACTGCGACCGAACCGGTCTGCGGCCAAAGGGGCATCTGACGGACTTCGTCCAGCGCGAGGAGCTGCTGCTTTTCTGCGCGGGTGGCAAAGGTGTAGTCGGTGGAGCAGTAGTCGTTCAATGCAGCCGTGAGGACGCTCTGGCCCATAGACTGCTTGTCAGCGCGGAGGATGAGGCCGGCCGTGTAACCGGTCATTTCCGGGGAGAGGTCGGCGGAGTAAGCCCTGGAATCGGGCAGGTGGCCGATGACGGCGATTTGGGTGCAGGCGTCCGCGCCGTCCAGCTGCTCGATGCGGTCTGCAATGCGCAGAAGGGTGCCGTAGGAGCGCTCATAGCTCATCTGGGACAGGTGATAGCAGACATTGGCCAGCACGATGCAGTAGAAGACGACGGCCCCGCCCACGAGGAGGATGGCCCAGCTCCGGAGCGTGGAAGCGCGCGGGGAGAGACCGTCCAGCCGCTCGTAGAACAGCACGAAGGACAGATAAAAGGCGGCGTAGCCCATGGTCATCAGGTTGTGGTAATCGACGCAGGGGTTGAGGAAATAGAGGGCCGCGGCCCCCAGCGGCAGTGCGGCCAGATAGACGAGCAGGAGCCAAAAGCGGGCCGGGTCGTGCCAAAGGGTCTGCTGTACGAGGGTGGTCAGCAGGAAAACGGCCAGCAGGGCAAAGACCAGAACGTTGAGCACAAACCAGACCGTGAGGCCGTTGTGCAGGTCAAAGAAGAAGCGGAAGAAGCGGGTGAAGCAGCCGTGCAGAGCCGACCAGAGATGGAGCGAACCGACGGTGTCGAAGCCCTGATAGTCGGACAGGGCGGTGCCGGAAAAAGCCAGAACCAGCTGCAGGGCCACAGCATAGACCGCTCCGGCCAGCACACCGCCTGCCAGAAACCGCCCCGCACTGCGGAGGGACGCGGCAGCGCTGCGGCGGTGAAAGAGCAGATCGTCCAGCAGCCAGACCAGAAGCAGGGTGATGGTGACGGTCAGATAAGCCTGATAGATGCCCACGGAGAACCACAGGCAGGCTGCCCCCGCGAAGAAGGAACGCCAGCCCGGCCGGGTGAGCAGAAGCGCACTGAGGCAGGCGGCCAGCATGGCCAGACAGTAGCCGTCGGCGACGTATTCATAGGCAAAGGTGGAGGTGACGGTGGGGAAGACCGCGATCAAAGCCCCGGTCAGCACCAGCGCCACCGGCTTTTTCAGGTGCAGCAGCGCCGCCACGCAGACCGCCGAACCAGCCAGGAATAACAAGCCCAGCAGCAGGTTCAGCCATGGCAGGTCGTAATAGGAGCTGAGCCCGCAGGCCAGCGAGAGAAAATAGCGGCCATATTGCAGCATCTGCTGGGCATCGTACCGGAAGACGAGGGAATCCCAATTGGGGAGCCAGTTGGCCATTTTATAAAAGTGCGCGAGCAGGCCGAACCCGAAGGCGGAGAAAAACACGAGCCGCCATTCAGGCCGGAACCTGCGGGCAAGCTGCGCAGGCAGCTGATCGGGGTGTACCATAAAAAACCTCCGAAGGTCGAAATGAGACGAAGTTTAGTTCTAGTATAAACCATTCGAAAACGATACGCCAGCCCATTTTTATGCTTTTCCTTAAAAAATTGAGGGCAGATCCCCCTGTTTGCGGAAAAAGAACGCGGACAGGGGGATTTTTATGCGGCAAAATTGTACACAAAGGAAAATGCTCACAAAAAACTACAGAGCGGCCCTGCAAAAGGTTGCACTGTTGCGAAAAGATGATTGGTGGTATTATGTTGACAAACCAAAACGAAAGGATGTGAAATGAACCGAATGGCGCAGAAGATACGACCTTCGGCGGGCAAGGGGCTGGACAACCTGCACCGCGCCACGGACACGCTGAGCACGATGCTGGCGCAGGAGGTGAAGGAACTGAACACCCGCCAGAAAGCGGCCCGCCGCGACGGTGCAGAGGCGGCCGGGACCATGAAGGGCCTGAAGGAAGCCACTGCGGTGCTCAAAGATCTGGCTGCTGTGGCCAAGACGCTGAACGAACAGGGCGCGGATGCGGAGGGCCGGGAATGCGGCGTGGTGCTGCTGCCGCCGGTGGAGGATGTATGAAGACAGGAACGAATGCGCCAGTCGTCTGGAGGCCCCAGCCCCGGCAGAGGGAGTTCATGCGCAGGCCGGAGCCGGAGGCTCTCTACGGCGGCGCGGCAGGCGGCGGCAAGAGCGATGCGCTCATCATCGAGGCGCTGCGGCAGGTGCAGATCCCGCACTACCGGGGGCTCATCCTGCGCAAGACCTTTCCCCAGCTGAGCGACCTTGTGGACAAGAGTCTGGTCTACTACCGCCGGGCCTTCCCGGAGGCGCAGTACAACGCCACGAGCCATGTGTGGGTCTTCCCCAGCGGGGCAAAGATCTACTTCGGCTCGATGCAGTACACCAAGGACCGCACGAATTATCAGGGCAAGGCCTTTGATTTCATCGGCTTCGATGAGCTGACCCACTTCGAATGGGAGGAGTACAGCTACATGATGAGCCGCAACCGCCCCACCGGGCCCGGCACGCGGGTGTACCTGCGGGCCACCACCAACCCCGGCGGCGTCGGCCACGGCTGGGTCAAGGCCCGGTTCATCACCCCGGCCCCGCCCGGCACTCCCATCGTGGAAGCGTTCCCGGTGCGGATGCCGGATGGGACGGAAAAGGTGCTGCAGCGGGCGCGGGTGTTTATCCCATCCAGCGTCTTCGACAACCCGGCCCTGCTGGAAAACGACCCGGATTACCTTGCAAGTCTGGCCTCTCTGCCCGAAGCGGAAAAGCAGGCCCTGCTCTATGGCAGCTGGGACAGCTTCTCCGGTCAGGTGTTCACCGAGTGGCGGAACGACCCCGCCCACTATCAGGACCAGCGCTGGACCCATGTGATCGCACCCTTCCCCATCCCGAAGCACTGGAAGATCTACCGCGGGTTCGACTTCGGGTTTTCGAAGCCGTTCTCGGTGGGGTGGTACGCGGCGGATGAGGAAGGGCGGCTCTACCGCATAAAAGAGCTGTACGGCTGCACAGGCCGCCCGAACGAGGGGCTGCGGATCGACCCGGTGGAGCAGGCCCGGCGCATCCGGGAGGTGGAGCAGAACGACCCGCAGCTGCGCGGCCGGGTCATTCAGGGCATTGCGGACCCGGCCATCTTCGACGAGAGCCGGGGCGAGAGCATCGCCGCCATGATGGAGCGGGGGCCGAACTTCCTGCACTGGATGCCCGGCGACCACACCCGACTGGCCGGTAAGATGCAGTTCCACTACCGGCTGGCGTTTGACGGAGAGGGGCGGCCTATGTTTCAGGTGTTCGATACCTGCAGGCACTTCCTGCGCACCATCCCGAATCTGGTGTACGACGAGAGCAACGTGGAGGACATCGACACCCGGCAGGAAGACCACATTTACGACGAATGCCGGTATGTTCTGATGGAACATCCCATCTCGCCGCCCCAGCGCACGGCCCGCCCGCCGGTGGGGGACGACCCGCTGGAACTGCACCGGCAGGCAAGGTTTTATCGGATCTGAACCTCTCAGTCATCGCTTCGCGATGCCAGCTCCCCTGGTAGGAAAGACTCCCTCCGGCCGGAGGGAGATGTCGCGAATAGCGACAGAGGGAGGACGGCCCTTGGCAGGCCGGGCAGGCTCTGCTGTTCGCGTGGGCCCGATGGGACGCAAGGCGGAGGGCCCTGTCCGAATGGGCAGCAGCAGCGGGACTGCGCTCTAACAAGGGGCGCAAGACGAGCAGCCGTGAATCTCGACCGCAGGGCCCGGCTGTTTCCGAAAGTGAAAAACTTTGCTCGTTCAGTACGACCATCACCGACTCGCCAGTGGCTCTCCCTTTGGGAGAGCTGGCACCGAAGGTGACTGAGAGGGTCAGGAAAGGAGAAGCTATGGAATTTGAATGTGAAAAACTGCCCATCGGGCCGGAGGAGGTCGCAGAGGCGGCGGCTGTTCTGCAAAAGTACAAGGCAGGCAAGGCAGCGCTCGACAAACGGCTGGTGGATAACGAACTGTGGTTCCGGATGGGGCACTGGAAAAATTATCAGAACCCGATGATGGAGGGCAAGCCCCAGCCGTCCAGCGGGTGGCTGTTCAACTCCATCGCCAACAAACACGCCGATGCGATGGACAACTACCCGGCTCCGAACGTGCTGCCCCGCGCGGCAGACGACGAACAGACCGCGCGGGTGCTTTCCAGCATCCTGCCGGTGGTGCTGGAACAGGCCGATTATGAGCAGGTGTACAGCGACACCTGGTGGCGCAAGCTCAAGCAGGGCACCGGCGTCAAGGGCGTCTTCTGGGACCCGGAAGCGCACGGTGGCCTGGGCGAGATCGCCATCCGGCCCATGAATCTGCTCATGCTCTACTGGGAGCCGGGCGTGGAGGATATCCAGACATCGCCGAACTTTTTCTCGCTGCGGATGGAGAACACCAGACAGCTGGAGACCCGCTGGCCCCAGCTCAAGGGCCACAGCGCCAGTGTACTGGATGTGCCCCGGTTCCTCCACGACGGCGGGCTGGACACCACCGAAAAGAGCGTCGTGGTGGACTGGTACTACAAAAAGCCGGACGCCGAGGGCCGGGTGCTGCTGCACTACTGCAAGTTCTGCAACGGGGTGGTGCTCTACGCCAGCGAGAACGACCCGGCGCTGGCCGGGCGCGGATTCTATGACCACGGCAAGTATCCGTTCGTGTTCGACCCGCTGTTCATGGAGGAGGACAGCCCGGCGGGCTTCGGATACATTGATGTGATGAAGGAGTGCCAGACCGCCATCGACCGGATGAACCATGCGATGGACGAGAATGTTCTGCTCGCCTCGAAGCAGCGGTATGTGCTGAGCGACACGGCCGGTGTGAACGAAGAAGAACTGGCAGACCTCTCGCGGGATATCGTCCATGTAGTGGGGCGGCTGGGCGACGACAGCTTCCGCCCCTTGCAGACGGCGGGCCTGCAGGGCAACAGCCTGAGCTACCGCAACAGCCGCATCGAGGAACTGAAGGAGATCTCCGGCAACCGCGATATGACCCAGGGCGGCACCGCTGGCGGCGTGACAGCGGCTTCGGCCATTGCCGCCTTACAGGAGGCAGGCTCGAAGCTGAGCCGGGATATGCTCAAGAGCGCATACCGCGCCTTTGCCAGGGAGTGTTACCTCATCCTGGACCTGATGCGGCAGTTCTACGACGAAGAGCGGGTCTTCCGCATCGTGGGGGCCGCAGGCCAGAACGAGTTCGTGCCCTTTTCCGGGGCCGCGCTCCGCCCGCAGCCGGCCGGCACCGTGGGCGGGGTGGAGCTGGGCAGCCGTGAACCGGTCTTCGACATCGTGGTGAGCGCCGAGAAGAAATCGACCTTCAGCCGTCTGAGCCAGAACGAGACCGCCAAGGAGTGCTATCAGCTGGGCTTCTTTGCCCCGGCCAACGCCGATGCGGCTCTGGCAGCGCTGGAGATGATGGATTTTGAGGGCATCGAGAAAGTCCGCCAGCGGGTGCGGCAGAACGGGACGCTGGCTATGCAGCTGGCCGTTTTGCAGAACCGGTTGACGGCGCAGGAACAGCCGGGGAAGGCCGCTGTGACCGGCCCCGCAGACAATTTGAGCACAAAGGCCGCGGCAGATGCCATGGGCCTTGGAAAGGAGAACCGATGATCCGTGTGATCTACAGTGAACTGGACGGCCCGGAGGGCCTGACCCTGCGGCTGGAAGCGTCCGGCCACGCGGGCTATGCCCCCGCCGGGCAGGACATCGTCTGCGCCGGTGCCAGCACCCTGATGCAGGCTCTGGTGAGCCTGCTGGCAGGGGAAAAGACCGCCCGCAGCGATGCCTGGGATGAGCCGGAAGGCCCCCGGCTGGCCGTGACCGCCGCCGCCCCGCAGGAGCCGTGGGTAGAGGGGGCTTTTGAGCTGGCCAAGGCCGGGTTTGCCCTGCTGGCCGAGCGCTACCCGGACAACCTCCGCTTTGCAGACCTGAGCCGCCGGGGCGAAGCGGCCATGATGGACCTGCAACTGTTCGCAGAGGGCGGCGGCGAGACCGGCGGCGCAGGGAGCGCCCCGGCCCTGAGCGAGGCACAGGCCCGGCAGGCCGTCGCCTCCGGCACCCTGAAGCCGGGCCGGGAGGAGGCAGCGCCGCCAGAGACCCCGAAGGAGGAGATCCCGAAGACAAACCCCGGCCCGGAAGCACCCTGTCCCACCCCGGAACCGCCCCGCCCGCCGCTGCCGGAGCATCTGCCGGGCCGACAGGCCGTGGCCGCCCTGCACAGCCGCTGGGCAGCCGAAGAGGCAGCGCTGCGGCAGGTGGTGCCGGAGTTCTCGCTGAAAACGGAGCTGCAGCACCCGGAGATGCGCCGTCTGATGCAGCTGCCGGGGATGCGGATGGCGGACGCCTACCGTCTGGCCCACTACGAGGACGCGCTGCGCCAGACCGCCCATGCCGTAGAGCAGGGCGTCGTGGAGCGCATCCGGCAGCGGGCGTCCCGCCCGGCAGAGAACGGCACCCGCCCCGGCAGCGCCGCCGTGACCGGGGCGGATGTTTCCCGCATGACCCGCGCCCAGCGGGAAGCGCTGGAACGCAAGGCCCTCCATGGGGAAGTCATCACGTTCTGAACGCAGCTCCTCTGGCAGGGGAGCGCGAATCAAAGAAGTCCGTATGTTACACCGCAAGAAAGAAAGGAAAACCGTATGAACGACACTGCAATGAAGTTCGACCTCCAGCTGTTCGCCGACCCTTCCGCCGCGCTGAACAATACCTCCGGCACCATGACCGCCGAGATGAAGACCTTCTATGAGAAGCGCCTCATCGACCAGGCCGAGCCGCGCCTCGTCCACGACCAGTTTGCGGATTACTACCCGGTGCCCCAGAACGGCGGCAAGACCATCGAGTTCCGCAAGTACGACAGCCTGCCCAAGGCCAGCACCCCGCTGACCGAGGGTGTTACCCCCAACGGTCAGGCCCTGAACGTGACCAGCATCACCAGCGACCTGCACCAGTACGGCGGCTGGACCCCGCTGACCGATGTGCTGCAGATGACCGCCATCGACAACAACGTCGTGCAGGCCACCCGTGTGCTGGCCAGCCAGGCGGGCCGCACCATGGACAGCATCACCCGCGATGTGCTGGCGGGCGGCACCAACGTTCTCTATGCGCCCAAGCAGAGTGCCGACGGCACCGAGACGGCCGTGACCAGCCGGGCCGGTCTGGACAAGACCTGCACCCTGACCCCGAAGCTGTTCTTCCAGGCGGCAGCCCAGCTGGGCGCGATGAACGCCGACCCCATCGGCGACAGCTACATCGCCATCATCCACCCCTATGCCGCCTACGACCTGAAGACCAGCCGGGAGTTCATCGAGGTGCATAAGTATGCCGACCCGGAGGCCATGTTCCGCGGCGAGATCGGCAAGCTGGGCAACATCCGTTTCATCGAGACCAGCGAGGCCAAGATCTGGAAGGACGCCACCTGCCCGGCCGGTCTGGCCGTGTTCGGTACGCTGGTGCTGGGTGCCCACGCCTATGGTGTCACTGAGCTGGAAGGCGGCGGTCTGGAGCATATCGTCAAGCAGCTTGGCTATGGCGACGACCCGCTGAACCAGCGCGCTTCCGTGGGCTGGAAGGGGATGCGCGCCGCCGAGCGTCTGGTGGAGCAGTATATGATCCGCATCGAGAGCGTGTCCAGCTACTCGGCCAATGCGGCGGCGAACTGACCCTCTCCTTTGGCGGGCTGGTTCTGGCCCTGCGGGACGAGAAAAACGCAAGACACAAAAATAGGCGGGCCCTGCGACGGAGGGCAGAAAGGAGTTTCTATGAGCGAAAAAAAGGCAGTGCGCATCAAGCTGTTCAAGGACAACAGCCGCTATAAGGAGGACCTGTTCGTCAGCGTCAACGGCGTGAACTACAAGATCCGCCGGGGCGTGGAGGTGGAGGTCCCGCCCGAAGTAGCGGAGGTGCTGGAACACAGCCAGATGCAGGACGAGCGGACGGCTGCCCGCATCGCGGCAGCTGAAAACGCGGCCCAGTGACCTGAGAAAACAGCGGCCCGGCCGGGAACATCGCCCCGCCGGGCTTTTTTCAAAAACGAAAGGAGTTTTGCAATGACGGTAGAACAGGCATTGGCGCGCGCACGGGAGCTGCGGCCGGGATGCAAGATATCGGACGAGACCTGCCGCCGCTGGCTCTGCGAAGAGGATGCGCTGCTGCGCCAGCAGCTGTTTGAGAAAAGCGGGGCCGACGAATACGCCGCCGCAGGGGCCGACCTCGCGTGGAGCGGGGAGGCGCTGCCCGACGACACGGTACTGCTGGTGCCGGTGCCCTTTGATGCACTCTATCCGCACATTCTGTGCGCCCGCATCGATGCGGCTCTGGGCGAGACCGACCGCTATGCCGGGGAGCAGGCCCAGTGCAGCGGTCTGCTGAGCGAACTGGCTGTCTGGCTGCGGAAGAAGCACCCGCCCCGCTGCCGGGCGCAGTGGCGCTGGTGAGGAGGTGGACGCAATGAGCGGAACGAGCCGTGCGGCGGCAGCGACCAGCCGCACCCTGCTGCGGGCCTTTGGCGGCCTGAACGAGACGTACAGCTGCACCGAGGCTGAGGCGGGCAGCAGCAAAAATTTCAGCAGCCGGGATTTCCCGGCGCTGAGCACCCGCATCCCCCGCCGCAGGCTGCGGAGCGTCGTGCAGATGAACGGCATCTACCACCTGAACGGCCTGCTGGTAGCGGCGGGGAAAAACCTCATCTACAACTCGGATGAGACCCCGCAGGAGGCCGAGTTTTTCTGGAATGCGGTGGCGGACAGCAAAAAGAAGATGGTGGGCATGGGCACCAGGGTCATCATCTTCCCGGACAAGATCGCCTTTGACACGCGGGACCGTTCGGTGACGAAGCTCGGCGCCGTGTGGGACAGCGGCGGCGCCGATGTGGTGCTGACCCCCTGCGATGCGTCCGGCAAGACCTATACCGTTTCCGGCAAGGGCACAAAGGAGCCGGAAAATCCGGCGGACGGGCAGCTGTTCCTCAAAGTGAACAACATCCAGAAGCCGTACAGCAGCGAGAGCGTGCTGGAAGTCTACAACGAGGCTTCGGGCAACTGGTCGGCCATCGAGCTGAAGTGGTGCCGGATCGAGGCGGGCGGCATCGGGAAGAATTTTGCCGTCTGGGATACCGTGACGGTGAGCGGCGTGGAGGACGGCGATGACCTGCACTGGAAAGAGCTGAAAGGAGACCGCATCGTCACGGCGCGCGGCGACGACTGGGTGCAGGTGCAGGCCGAGCCGGGCGGCGATTATTTTTATGGGACCCTGACCAAGGGCCGGGAGATGCTCCGCTGGACCGGCATCGACGGCAAAGGCGCGACGATGGAAGGGAACACCGATGCCTTCCGGCTGGAACGCCGGGTGCCGGACCTGGACTATCTGACTGAGTGCGACAACCGGCTGTGGGGCTGTGCGCAGAATGAGAACGTTATCTACGGCTGCAAGCTGGGCGACCCCACCAACTGGTTCTCCTACCGCGGCATCGCGGAGGACAGCTATGCGGTCACGGTGGGCAGCGACGGGCCGTTTACCGGCGCGGCCACCTGCCTGGGGTCGGTGCTGTTCTTCAAGGAGAACGCTCTGCACAAGCTCTACGGCTCCAAGCCGTCGGATTTCCAGCTCAGTTCCCTGCGCTGCCGTGGGGTGGCCCGGAACGCGGCCAGCAGCCTCTGTGTGCTGAATGAGACACTTTACTATCTCTCGCCGGACGGTGTGATGGCCTGGGATGGGAGCATCCCCACCAAGGTGTCCGAAAAACTGAACACGGCCCGGCTCTCCAACGTGCAGACGGCGGTGGGCGGTGCGCTGGATGGCCGCTATTACCTCTATCTGGCGCGGGACAGCGGCCGGGAAGGAGACGCGCTCGAAGAGCGGCTCCTCGTCTACGACACCGAGCGGGGACTCTGGCAGGAGGAAGACGGCTGCTCCTACGCCATGGCCAGCACCGGCGGGCAGCTCTACCTCTGGGATGGGCACGACATCTGGGCCGCCGACCCCAGCCGTGAACGGGACTGGAAGACCACCGAGGGCGTGGAGGAGACGGTGGACTTTGAACTCATCACGGGTGCGTTCGGGATGGACGAGGCCGAGGACCGGTATCTCTCCCGGCTGACGCTCCAGATGGATGCCGTATGTGCCAGCACCGTGGAGCTGGCGATCTGCTACGACGACGGCCCCTGGGAGAAGCTGGCACAATGGGCTGTGGCCGGGAAGCAGAAGCGGTTCGACCTGCACCTTGCGCCCCGCCGCTGCGGCATGTTCCGGCTGCGGCTGACCGGCAAAGGGCAGATCACCCTGCGCAGTCTGGCGCGCACCCTTGCGACGGCGCGGGGCAGACTTATGGAACAGGAGGCATGACAGGATGGCAAGCATTTCGGGCCTGAGCAAGCTGGGCCTGCCGAAGCTGAGTGAGAAGATGGACCCGGAGGATGCCCGCGCACTGCGGAACTACCTCTACCAGATGCAGGAGCAGCTGCAATACGTTCTGAGCAATCTGGACGTGGAGAACGTCTCGGACGAGCTGGGGGCCAAGCTGCGGAAACTGCAGTGAGAAAGGAGACTCTATGGCAAGCGACAAGAAAAAGAACTACTCCACCGAGGGGCTGAACAGCCGCCAGGAGGTGCAGGATGCACTGGCGTCGGCGGGGTATCAGCCCTCTGAGCAGGTGACGGAAGCAGAAGCAGCCCTGAAGGCGCAGCAGAGCGCTGCCCCCGGCGACTACCAGAGCCGGTATCAGGACCAGATCGACCGCACCCTGAACGACCTGAACGCGCGGAGAGCGTTCCACTACGACTATGCGCAGGACCCGCTGTACCAGCAGTATGCGCAGGCGTACACCCAGAACGCCCACAACGCCAGCGCCGATGCTGCCGCACAGGCCGCCGCGCTGACGGGCGGCTACGGCTCCAGCTATGCGGCCAGCGTGGCCCAGCAGGCCTACCAGCAGCAGATCGGGGCGTTGAATCAGGCCATCCCGACGCTGTATCAGCTGGCGCTGGACACCTACGACAGCGGCGGCGATGCGCTGGTCTCCCAGCTGGACCAGCTCAACACGCAGGAGCAGAACGCGCAGGGGCTGTATCAGCAGAAACTTTCGGACTATTACACCCGGCTGGAACAGCTGGGCAACGCCTACAACACGGCCTATCAGCAGGACTACGGCCAGTATCAGGACTACCTGAGCCGTCTGGACACCCTGTATGGCAACTACGCCGCGCAGGAACAGGAGGCCGCCGCCCAGAAGCAGCAGCGGTTCAACAATGCGGTCACGGTGCTGGGCCTCATCGGCGACGCGGTGCAGATCGCGCTCTCCGGCACCACGGGCCTCGGCTCGCTGGCAGGGTCGCTCGTGAACACCGGGTACAACATCTACGCGAACAACCGTGCCTATGAGGCAGACCGTGCGGATACGGCCTGGAACCAGCAGATGCAGGAAAAGCAGGTCCAGAACGCGCAGGCGCAGCAGAAGTACGACAACGACTTTGCGCAGCAGCAGTATCAGGACAAGCTCCGCCAGCAGCAGTTCAATAATCAGGTGACCAGCGAAAAACTGAACATCGCCAAGGGCGAATGGGCCCTTAAGCAGTCCAAGGCGGCCCAGCAGGCCCAGAAAGCCAGCGCGGCAGCGGCCCAGAGAGCGGCAGCAGCGGGGGCTTCGGGCAGCGGGAACCTGAACGTGGGCAAGAGCGGTGTGCTGGGCAGCACGGCAGTGCCCTACACCGCCGCCCGCCTGCGCAGCCAGGGCCGGAGCGATGCCGCCATCCGGACGGAGCTGCTGAAGGAAGGCTACAGCAGCAAAGAAGTCGGGGAGATCATGAAACAGCTCAACAGCTGAAAAAAACCAGCCGCAGCGCAGAAGTGGGGGCTTCTGTGCTGCGGCTGGTTTTGTTTTAGTCGATGTCCTGGTATTCGAGGATGTCGCCGGGTCGGCATTGGAGCTCTCGGCAGATGGCATCCAGTGTGGAAAAGCGGATGGCCTTGACCTTTCCGGTCTTCAGGTTGGAAAGGTTCGCCATCGAGATGCCGACGCGCTCGGAAAGCTCAGTCAGCGAGATTTTCCGGTCGGCCATGATGCGGTCGAGTCGTAATACGATTGCCATGTTCCGCCTCTCAGAGAATTTCGTTTCGTTCGGTCTGCAGCGCAAAGGCTTCCGCCAGCAGTTCGGCGAGGATCAGAAGCAGGACACCGGGCAGCAGAAGGGCCGCATCGAAAAAGAAGAAGGTGGAGCCAGACGAGGTGTATCCGGGCAGAAACGGAAAAACGGCCGCCGCCGCAGCCAGCAGGATGCCTTCCACGCGGGTGCAACGCACCAGCGTCCGAGAGAAGGTGGCATCGCTGAGCATCATCTTCAGAACGGCCGCTCCGGCGATCGACATGACGAGAAAGTAGAGCTCATTGGATGCGAGGTGGGCGATGTTGAGCGCTGCCCCGGCCTTGGCATCCAATGCCCAACGGATGGGAAGGTAGACCGCGCTGATCATCTGGGGGATGGTCAGCAGCAGGGCCAGACCGAGAAGCGTCTGCCGCCTGCGAAGGATGGAGGGGGATGCAGACGGTGTGGTATCCACACGGAAATCATTGCTGCGCATGACAAAAAGCCTCCTTTGCCTTGTTCTGGCTTTATGATAGCGCGGGAGAACTCGAATGTCAATATAAATTTATCGAAAAACGATAAATATGCGGAGAGCGAAGGGAAGGGGGGCCACGGTAGACATTCCTGGTGGTCCAGGACCCGCGGGCTAAGCGACAGCCCGCAGGGCTGATCGCTTACGGTGCTTACGCACCGCCGCCCTGTTCGAGTCCCACAGAGAAACATGAAAGAAAAAAGACCAAAAATCGTTTGATTCTTGGTCTTTTTGATGAGAGGGTGCCTTGTGGGACTCGAACCCACGGTCTCCAGATCCACAATCTGGCGCGTTAACCGACTACGCTATGGGCACCACATAGATGCGCCCGAAGGGACTCGAACCCCCGGCCCACTGCTTAGAAGGCAGTTGCTCTATCCACCTGAGCTACGGGCGCACGTTGTTATCCCATTGGGTTCCTTATCTTGGACAGGCCACCGTCGGAGGCGGGCTGCGAGAAGTATAATACCATACCCATCGGGTTCTGTCAAGCAAAAAAGTGGATTTTTTTGAAATTTTTCGGCCGGGCGGGTCGAGCAGCTCTCAGAGCAGCCGCATTCCGACGATGCCAAGCGAAAAACCGAGCAGGGCACCGGCGATGACGTCGCGCGGGAAATGCACCCCGGCCAGCACCCGCAGCACACAGATGGACACGGTGACAGCGACCATGACGCCGCCGACCGCCGGATAAAAAGAGAGCCACACGGCCGCCAGCACGGCCGCACTCAGCGCGTGGCGGGAAGGAAAGGACTGGCCGTGGGTCTCCTTTTCCACCAGCGGGGTGAAGCCAGGCTGCTCATACGGGCGGGGAAAGTTGAGCTTTTTGCGCAGCAGGGTGCCGCCCAGAAAGACGAACCCCGGCACCAGAATGGCGCGGGCGATGCACTGCATGAAATCGAGGGCGGTCTGGTCCAGCCCGCCCCGCAGCAGCCGGAACCACTGAAGGTTCAGCAGCACCAGCAGCACCGGGTAGCAGACGAACGGCACCACCGGGAGCCAGTGGTTCAGCAGGATGACGAGCCGCTTTGCCGCCGGGTGGGCGTTCAGCCAGTGCAGGATCTTCTGATAGCGTTCCGGTGTCATGGTGCAGGCCTCCCTTGGTCAGAAACAGGTGTCGAGATATTCTTCCACATCGAACGGCTCCGGAGTGGAATCCTTGCGCAGGTAGAGCGGGTGGTGGGGGTGGCCCTTCTTGCTCCGTTTGCCGAAGGTGACCCACGGGATCTCCCGCTCACGGGTCAGGGCCACCATCTCCCGCATCAGGCCGGGCAGGTAATCCCGCTTTTCGATCAGGGTGCCCCAGGCCGCCCACATGGTCGGCTCGGTCTCGGCCAGCACGGCCCGGAGCCAGCGCAGGTTCTCGTCGCAGAGGGCGCGGTCGGGGACCTTGTCCATGTCGTTGGGGTCGGTGGCACGCTGGGGGTAGACGTTGAACATGATCCAGCTGTCGAAGCCGTTGGCATTGGCCAGCCGTTCCACGCTTTTCAGGGTGGGGTCCAGTGCGCCGGGCTGCGCGGTGCTGGGGTTGATGCCGATGCAGACCAGCGGGTGTCTGCCCACCCGGCCCAGCACATAGCGGTAGGGCAGGTAGGTGTGTGGTTCATAATACCAGAGGCCGCCGGGGTATTCGCCTGCTTCCAGACGGGGAAGCTGTTCCGTTTGCATAGTCGTTACCTCTCAAAATACGCTCTTCTTTTCTATCGTACCTGAAAATTTGACTGAAATCAACTCCTTCGGGGGAGAAAATCTCCCACAAACCCAAATTTCATGGTATACTGTGTTTGGAGCCGTGTATGCTCCAAAGAGTGGAAGAAACCCTTCATTTCCCTGGAAGGAGTCTTGCTATGATAGAAGATTACAGAAATGCGCTGCGTGCGGGCCAGCGTGCATACCGTGCCTGCGTCGCGCGGGGGCAGTCGCCTTATCTGAAAGTCCTGGATGAGATCCTGAACGGTGTGGACATCGTGGCGCAGGAGCCGTTGGGGCTGGTGGACATCCCCGCCGAGAGCATCGTGGGCACCAAGACCAGCGGCCGCCACACGGCGTTTGCCGCCAACTTCATGCCCCTGCTGGATGATGACACCGAGTTCGCCGCCAAGTGGTCGAACCTCTGCGATGCCCATCTGGAAGAGGGCATCCATACCCCCATCATCGCCTACGAATACCTGAACCGGTTCTATGTGCAGGAGGGCAACAAGCGGGTGTCCGTTCTCAAATATTATGAGGCTGTCACCGTCCCCGGCACCGTGACCCGGCTCATCCCGGCCCGGAACGATACGCTGGAAAATAAGATCTACTACGAATTTCTCGATTTTTACAAGCTGTCCAAGGTGAACAACGTGCGCTTCTCCAAACTGGGCGGCTATGCAAAATTGCAGACTTTGGTCTGCAAGGCGTCGGGCGAAGCCTGGACGGACGACGACCGGCTGAATTTTTCGTCGCTCTACACTATGTTCAGCCAGCAGTTCTATGCGCTGGGTGGTTCGGCGCTGGACCTGACGCCGGGTGACGCCCTGCTGGTCTACCTTTCGGTCTACCGCTATTCGGACGCCTGCCAGTCCACCCCGGCGCAGGTGCGGGAGAACCTCTCCAAGCTGTGGGATGAGATCCGGATCCTGACCGAGCCTCACGCGGTAACGCTCTCGCTGGAGCCGAACCCCGCCAGCGAGCCGCTGCTGAGCAAGCTGAACATCTTCAGCCAGAAGCCCAGCCAGCTCAAGGTGGTCTTCCTGCACGAATACAACGCCAAAACGAGCGCCTGGGTGCGCGGCCACGAAAAGGGCATCGAGGCCCTCAAGGCAGAATTTGGCGACCGGCTCGTCATCACCAACCGGGAAAACGTGTCCCCGGAGGTGGATGCGGAACAGATCCTGGAAGAAGTGGCCCACGACAATGCGGATGTGGTGTTCACCACCAGCATCCGGATGCGGCCTGCCTGCCTGAAGGTGGCGGCCCAGCACCCGAAGACCAAAATCCTGAACTGCTGCCTGAACACCCCGCACCCGCTGGTGCGCACCTACTACCCGCGCACCTATGAAGTGAACTACCTGCTGGGGATGCTGGCGGGCATCCTCTCCAAGACGGACCGGGTGGGCTATGTGGCCGCGAACCCGGTATACGGCATCCCGGCGGCGGTCAACGCCTTTGCGCGCGGGATGCGGGCCGTCCGGCCGGACGGCCATGTGGTGCTCCGCTGGGCCTGTGTGCCGGTGGAGGGCCAGCCGCTGGATTTCTCCGACCGGGAGGACATCACCCTGCTCTACGCCCGCAGCAGCAATGAACCGGCGGACAGCAACCGCGACTTCGGCCTCTGCCGCCGCCTGCCGGACGGCAGCCTGAAGCCGGTGGCGCTGCCGGTGTGGAAGTGGGAGACCTTCTACATCGGCATCATCCGTTCGGTCTTCAATGGCACCTGGGGCAGCGAGGCCAGCGGCAAGGCAGTCAACTACTGGTGGGGCCTGCAGAGCGATGCCGAGCGGGTGGACTATTATGAAGAGCTGGCCGGCGGCACCCGCCAGCTGCTGAACATCATCGAGGAGAACCTGCGCAAGCATGAGCTGGCCATCTTCCCGTCGGGCGGGCTGTATGCGCAGGGGCATGTGAAAATGGTGCCGCAGGGGGATACCTACACGCCCAAAGAGCTGATGGAAATGGACTGGCTGGGCGAATGCGTGGAAGGCGCACTGCCGCTCTACGAAGACCTCGACGTCAAAACGCGCGGCCTGATGGAGATCAATGGTCTGGGCAGCCTGAAAGGGATGCCGCTGTAACGAGCAAAAAATTCAACAGAATGGAGCATTGCGGACGTGAAGATACTTGCGATTTCGGATACCCCCTCCAAAGCACTGTGGGATTACTGCACACGGGAGCGGCTGCAGGGGATCGACCTGATCCTTTCCTGCGGCGACCTGCCCAAGAAATACCTAGAATATCTGACGAATTTTACCTCGGCCCCGATCTTGTATGTGCACGGCAACCATGACGGCAGCTACCGCCACGGCGAGCCGGGCGGCTGCATCTGCGTGGACGATGAGGTCTACGTCTGGAAAGGGCTTCGTATCATGGGGCTGGGCGGCTGCATCCGCTACAACCGGGACGAGGATGCCTACCAGTACACCGAGTGGGAGATGCGCCGCCGGGTGCGGAAGCTCTGGTTCAAGGCCCACCGCGCGGGCGGCATCGACCTGCTGCTGACCCATGCCCCGGCAGGCGGCCTGAACGATGGCTTTGACAAGGCCCACAAGGGGTTCGACTGCTTCAACGACCTGCTGGAAGAATACCAGCCCAGGTGGTTCGTGCACGGCCATATCCACCTGAATTATGATGCAAAGCTGCCCCGCGTATGCAGCCGCGGCTGCACGACGGTCATCAATGCGACCGAGCGGTATGAGTTCGAGATCCCGGACCCGGACCCGCAGGCCCGGCGCAGATTTTTCTGGAAAAATCCCGCCTTCCCGACGGAAGAATGAAAAAAGGAGAAGCCCTATGGAACAAACAGAACAACTGGCCCGCCTTGACGCATTGCAAAAGAAACTCTACGCCTATGCCTGCGCGGAGAATTCCCTCTATCTGGACGCCGTGACGGTGGCCCCGAAGAACACCGCCGAGGGCCGGGGCGTGGCTCTCGGCATCCTGGCCGGAGAGCACCAGAAGCTGTTGACCGATCCGGAGACGAAGCGCCTGCTGGATGAACTGGCTGCGGCGTCCGGCTCGCTTGATGCCCTCCACAAGCGCGAGGTGGAGCTGCTGCGCCGCGAGAGCGGGAAACTGGCCCGCATCCCGGCGGACGAGTATATGGCCTACACCGAGCTGACCAACCGCGCCAGCGATGTGTGGCACAAGGCCAAGGAGAACGATGATTTTGCTTCGTTCTGCCCCGTTTTGCAGGAGCTTGTGGATTACAACCGGAAATTTGCGGGCTACTACGATGCAGCCAAGGCTCCCTACGACGCCCTGCTGAACGAGTATGAGCGCGGGGTGGACACCCGACAGCTGGACGCCTTCTTTGAGACGCTGCGGGACGGCATCGTGCCGCTTGTCCGGGCCATCGGCGAGAAGCCCCCGGTCGATGACAGCTTCCTGCATCTGGAATATCCGGTGGAGCAGCAGAAGGCCTTTGCTGACTACATCATGGAGGTCATGGGCATCGACCGCAGCCACTGCGGCCTTGGCGAGACCGAGCATCCCTTCACGCTGGAGTTCAACAACAAGGATGTCCGCATCACCACCCATTACGACCTGCACAACGTGGCCTCGTCGATGTACTCTGTCCTCCACGAGGGCGGCCATGCGCTGTACGAGCTGGGGATCCGGGATGACTTGCAGTATACCTGCCTGGCCGGCGGCGTCAGCATGGGCGTCCACGAGAGCCAGTCCCGCTTTTACGAGAACCTCATCGGGCGTTCCCGCGCGTTCCTTGAGGCCATCTACCCCAGGGTGCAGGCGTTCTTCCCGGAGCAGCTGGGCGGGGTGAGCGTCGAGCAGTTCTACCGGGCCGTGAACAAGGTGGAGCCGAGCCTCATCCGCACCGAGTCGGACGAGCTGACCTACTGCCTGCACATCATGGTGCGGTACGAGATCGAAAAACAGCTCATCGGCGGTACGCTGCGGGCAGAGGAAGTCCCGGCCGAGTGGGCCCGCCTGTATCGGGAATATCTGGGCGTGGAGGTCCCCAATGACCGGGAGGGCTGCCTGCAGGACAGCCACTGGTCCGGCGGCTCTTTTGGCTACTTCCCGTCGTACGCGCTGGGCAATGCCTACGGCGCGCAGATGCTCCGCAGGATGGAGCAGGCGTTCGATGTGTTCGGGCAGGTGGCAAAGGGGGACCTCTCCGGCGTGACCGGCTGGCTGCGGGAGCATGTGCACCAGTACGGCCAGCTGCTGGAACCGGCCGACGTGGTCCGGAATGCCTGCGGCACCCTTGACCCGCAGGTGTACCTCGATTACCTGACCCGAAAGTACACAGAGCTGTACGCGCTGTAAGCTGTAAAAAACAAACACAAAAGCGGCACCGGATGCAGTTCCGATGCCGCTTTGTTGTTTCACAGTGGAGCCATCACAGTTGTGGGAACGGATGGGACACAGCCGCTCAGAGAGGGAGCTTGCCGCTGACTTTGTTCACGACGTAGTAAGCAGCTTCCTCTTCGGGCTTGATATACACCTTGCAGGACTGGACGCCGACCTTGTGGGTCAGGCGGTAATCGGCCTTGGCACGGTCTACCAGGTCGGTGATGTTGTACTGTTTGCCGCCATGCTCAACGTAGACTTCCGGTGCCAGCGGCGGACGGCCGCGATGCGCCGTTTTGCCGGTCTTGGCAGTGGTTTTGGCGGCCTTGTCCGCTTTGGCCGTCTTACGCGCAGTCTTTTCCACAGCAGGAGCGTCTGCGGCGGTGGAGACAACGTTTTTTTTCTCAGACATGGATTCAACCTTCTTTCTCAAAAATATCTGCGCTGTACACAGCGCTGGATGACCCCAATGAAAAGAATCGATTTCAAACGGTCACATATAATTATATAATAGTGACTTCGGAATCATTTGTAAAGAGGTTTTTCGAAAATAGGTCTGATTTCAGCAAGAATCTGCGTAAGAATCTGAAAAAGAATTACTCTTTGCATAGCTCTTCGGCACGGCGGACGATGGGGGAAAGCAGCGAAGAATCCCAATCTTCCGCAAGGACAAATAGATCGTCACAGATCTCCTTCCGGATGCGGTCGGTGCTGCGCCGCTGGGCAAGTGTGAACAGCGCAGCCAGGAGCCGCAGCTTCAGGGTGCGAAGCTCCTCCGGTGCATCCCACAGCCGGGCCAGGTCGTAGTTGTCGGTGTTGCCGCAGCGCATGGTGCAGGTGGCGCAGTTGGGCGCGACCCGGTGCTTCTCGGTCTCGACGATGTCCTGCATCCGGCGCAGAGCGTCCTCGGCGGTGTCCGCCCTGGCCGCCTGCCGCAGCCCGGCGGCCAGAACGTGGTCGGTGTCTTCGGTCTTCGGTTCATTGACGGTGGCGCGCGCCAGCCCGATCAGCGCACCCAGCAAGCGGTCCCGCTGGCGCTGTGCAGCCGTCGCAGGAGCAGAAAGCAGTAAATCCATAGATCCTCCTTTTGATCGGGGAATTCTCCCCGGAATGGTGTATTCAGTATACACGAAAAACCCGAAGCTGACCAGAGATCGGGCCGTTTTGGAAAAAATATTTTTCCGGCTTGATTTTGCGGCAAAAATAGATTATAATATTACTGTTCTGTATGGAATCAGCCGGTGTGTCGGAATGGCAGACGAGGGGGACTCAAAATCCGCTTCGTGATTTTTCTTGTCTGTACGAGAAATTCACGATTGTGCGTTGAATTTTGAAGGTTTGTCGAAGCAGGATTTCTTACATCCCTCCTGAACATCCCTCCAATCTTCAGAAACCGGTACGAATGTCTCAAAATTGAATATCAGCCGATGTGGCGGAATGGCAGACGCAAACGACTCAAAATCGTTCGGGAAACCATGTGGGTTCGAGTCCCACCATCGGCACTTCATCATAAAACAGCTTAGGATCGAAAGATTTTAGGCTGTTTTTCTTTTTTGCCCATTTTTTATACTTTGGCGTTTTCTGGGAAGATATTGACGATTGCATTCGCCGAAGATACCTTACTGGAGAAATCCAGATGTGTATAAATGTTGCTTGTCGTGCTGATGTCGCTGTGCCCCAGCCACTCCTGAATCTCCTTCAGGCTCACGCCATTGGCATAGAGCAGACTGGCGCAGCTATGGCGCAGATCGTGAAAGCGGATACGCTTCATCTGGTGTGCGACCAGAAAATCCGGGAAATGTTGGCTCAGGAAATCGGGCCGAATCCGTTTTCCCATCGGGTCTACATAGATATAGTCAAGATAATCGGTGCAATAGCTTTTGCCGCAGACCTTCCGATTCTGCTCCTGCTCCTTTTTCATTTTATTGAGCATCTGCTCACAGGCAGGGATTAGGGGAAGTGTCCGGCAGCTCGACTTTGTTTTTGTCTTATCTCGTGCGATTTCTGTTAGCGTTCCGTTGACCTTTGCGGTCACAACCGTATGCTGAATGCTGATTTTCTTGTTTTCAAAGTCAATGGCATCCCATTTCAAGCCAACAACTTCACTGCGCCGCAGGCCGTAGAATGCAGCCATGATAACGCCAAACTCCGAAGGGTCACCTTGAATCGCTTTGAAAAGCTGCTCCAGTTCTTCACCGCTGTAAATCTCCGACTTGAACTTTTCCTTACGAGGACGTTCAACGCGATCTGCCGGGTTGGAACGGATCATGCCGATTTGAAAAGCGTACTGCAAGCATTTGCGGATGTTGGCGTGATAGTGAATGACGGTGTTTGCCGTAAGGCCACGATCCAACTCATGCTGGTAGAAGTCTTGGATGTATTTGGGATGCTGTTCCATATCCTGCAATGTATAGTGGAGCGGTTCAAAATATGGGACGATCTTGTGAACGATTGCTCTTTCATAGCTGGTATAGGTTGTGATTTCCACTCGTGACTTCATCATTTTCAACCAGTCCGTGATGAAGTCGGTGAAAAGTACCGGGGAGTTATCAAGGCAGGGGTCAACTTCTTTGATGGGGCTGACCTTCAGCCAATTATTGTCAACGGCATATTGTAGGGCATCGGTCAACTCCTTGTGCCAATCCAGAAGCTGCTGTACACTGGCCTCCTCCTGCTGACGCTCATAGCGGAAGAACGTTTCCAGATCGCGCGGAGAGAGTGCTTTCAAAGACAGCCGCTTCTTTTCAAAGTATGGGACAACTACTCTTCCCAGATCATAAGCATATCTGCCATAGGTTTCGGGCGGAAGGTTCATCACGCTTTCCCGAAGCCAGCGGTTCAGATATTCCGATACCGGCAGGTCGGAAACCTGCTGCATCGTTTCAGGGTTAAACTCTTTTTGTGTTTTACGCAACAGAGATTCAGCTCTTTTTTTGTTTCCTTTAACAGGAAGTCCTGTGCTGATGGATTTGGTTCTGCGCTTTCCATCTGTGTCTTTCCAGCTCAGAATCATCTGATACATACCGTTTTGTTCTCTTAAATGTCCGGCCACATTTGTCATAGTTATGCTCCTTTCTGTTCGCAGCCAAACGTCCTTTGCTTAGGCATCATAAGTTTAGAAGATTCTGGAGTGTTTTGCAAGGATGGCACAAGGGAGTTTGAAAGGTGCATCCCTCCAAGTTGCCGATCCTGATCGAGCAGGTACTCTACCACGCAGAGTTTTGGTATCTTATAGCTGCGTCCTACACGCGCCGAGTGGATCTTATTCTGCTTGACCAACAGATACGCATTCTTCCGGCAGATGCCAAGCATTTCCTGAAGATGCTCCACCGTCACCACATCCGGGTAGTCCTTGAACATCGTCAGATACCTCTCCGTCTTTCGGTCAGGCTCTTCCTGAATCAAAGTGCAGGCTGCGATCTCGCTCATTCCTGTCCTCTCTTTCTAGTTCAATATGTCGATTATTCAGCAGAAAATACTATATGTAAAGTGTGATGGTCTTTTTCGGGAACCATCTCACTTGCCAAAGGAGATATTTGAGCTTAGAACTTCATCGGCAGTGCGTCTTTCCTGCACTTGCCGTTGTAGGTGGTGTAGATGGGGTAAACGTACCGCCGCCAGC
>OGNC01000439.1_pt1 | contig 28133 bp, 20 predicted proteins | sample 1573311 | NCBI WGS metagenome assembly OGNC01 (sample SAMEA2581889, study PRJEB24529) | metagenome | biome: Human gut stool | place: China | collected 2011
GCATCTGTTTTAGATAAAACATGCAGGTAGTTTACGAGGACAACCATATAATTATCGTCTCTAAGAGAAGTGGTGAAATCGTGCAGGGCGACAAGACCGGCGATGAGCCTCTCTCAGAGACGGTAAAACAATATATCAAGGAGAAGTACCAGAAACCAGGAAATGTATTCCTGGGAGTGGTGCATCGACTTGACCGTCCTGTCTCAGGACTCGTGGTATTTGCCAAAACCTCCAAGGCTTTGAGCCGTCTGAACAATATGTTCCGGGATGGTGAGGTGCACAAGACCTATTGGGCAATCGTGAAGAATATGCCACGCGAGACAGAGGCAACATTGACTCATTGGATAGTAAGAAACGAAAAGCAGAATAAAAGCTATGCTTACGACCATGAGGTGAAGAATTCGAAGAAGGCGATATTGAAGTATAAGGTGATAGGGCATACTGATCATTACACCCTTTTGGAAGTGAACCTGATGACAGGCCGTCATCATCAGATCAGATGCCAGTTGGCTAAGATGGGATGCCCGATCAAGGGCGACCTGAAATACGGTTCCCCTCGCAGCAATGCCGACGGAAGTATCTCTCTTCTCTCGCACAAGGTAGAGTTTGTGCATCCAGTATCAAAAGAAACCATTGTAGTGGAAGCTCCTCTGCCAGATGATAATCTATGGAGAGCTATTGCTCCATAACAATTTAATATCCATGCTTATGAAGAAATATGCGAAATGGATGGGGATCGTTGTTCTTACCCCATTCGTGCTCATATTATTGTTGGCTGTTTTGCTTTATTTGCCTCCAGTACAGAACTGGGCAGTAAAGCAAGTTGCTTCTTATGCTTCAGAATCGACGGGCATGGATATTTCCGTAAAGCATGTACAACTCGTTTTCCCTCTCAAGCTGGGAGTGGAAGGCGTGAAGGTACTGCAACCTGTCGATTCATTGAAGAACAGCAGAAACCTTGCTTTAAGAAATAAAAAAGATACCGTAGCCGACATCCAGAAGATGGTGGTAGATGTACAGTTGCTGCCACTCTTCAGCAATCAGGTGATGGTGGATGAACTGAACTTTACGAAGATGAAGGTGAACACCACCAACTTTATCCACGAAGCCCGAATCAAAGGAGATGTGGGCAGATTGCAGCTGATGGCGCATGGTATAGATCTGGGTAAGGAGCACGTGAATGTGAACGATGCCCTGATTTCAGATGCCAGATTGTCTGTGGAATTGAGCGATACAGTTCCGCCAGATACGACTCCGAGCACCAATTACTGGAAGATCCACTTACAGAAACTGAAACTAAAGAATACCGATTTTACCCTACACATGCCTGGAGATACCCTTCAGGTGAATGCTTATTTCGGTGATGCGCTCGCCCGCACCACCTACCTTGACCTGTTCAAAGGTCTGTATCAGGTCAAGCACTTGGACTGGAAGAACGGCAGGGTGAACTACGACCAGAATTTCGAACGTCCTGTATCCGGTCTGGACTTCAACCATCTTGCCTTCCACGATATGGCATTGAAGGCCGATTCCTTCTATTTCTGCGATTCCAGGATTGATGTAAAGATCAAGGAAGCAAGGATGAAGGAGAAGAGTGGACTGAAGATAGATCAGCTTAATGGCAGATTTGTGATGGATTCCTTGAAGTTGCAGTTGCCGGATCTCTATTTCCGTACTCCGGAATCTCATTTGCAGGCTACTGTAGATATGGATATGAATGCCTTTGCCGAGAAGAATCCTGGCAAAGTGATGGCGCGTGTGAAAGGTGCCTTGGGACGTTCTGATCTATTCCTCTTCATCGGTGATGCATTGCCAAAGCAGATGAAGAGCCGATGGCCTTACTATCCGATGAAGGTGGAAGGTTCGCTGAAGGGAAATATGCAGCGTGCCTCTTTCTCGGGAGTCAAGGTGAATCTGCCTACCGTTTTCGATTTAAGCACGGATGGTATGGTAGCTAATATGACAGATATGAATCGTCTGATGGCGAATATCAATCTGAAGGCACGCACCTACAATCTCGGTATGGTAACAGCCATGCTCGATCCTGCCTTGACACGGGAAATCCGCATCCCTAGCGGCATCGGCATTCAGGGAAATGTGAAGATGGATGGAACGAAGTATGCCACCAGACTGGCTCTTACCGAAGGTAAGGGAAGCATGAAGGTGGATGCTGCCATCGATGCCAAGACCCGTAGGGATGGCAGCATCGATATGAATCGCCTGGCATATCAGGCAAAGTTGCAGGCACGACAGATTCAGGCCCAGCATTTCCTGCCTCACCAGAATCTCTACACCTTTACGGGAGAGGTAGAGGCAAAGGGCGTGGGTACTGATTTCCTGTCGCCTCGAACCCGACTGATGGCGAAAGCCAAGGTTAACCAGGTACATTATGACCAGTATCAGTTGCATGACATGGTGGTTGATGCGCAGGTTGCCAACGGTAGAATTCATGCCAAGCTGGATAGTAGGAATGAGCTGCTGAATGGTAACATCGCCGTGGATGCCCTGGCTAATACCAAGAAGTTGAAGGCTACACTGGTGGCAGATGTGCGCCATGCCGATATGTATCAGTTGAAGATTACCGATAAGCCAGTGGATGTTTCGCTCTGTGGTCAGATCGATGTTCATTCCGATCTGAAGGATAGCCACAAGGTATGGGCCAACCTGGATGATATCACCGTAAGGACAGAAAAGAAAGTCTATCGCCCAGTAGGTGTGAAGGTAGATATCCTGACCGATAGAGATACCACCCATGCCATAGCAGAGTGTGGAGATTTCCGTCTGAACATGGATGCGCATGGAGGCTACGAGAAACTCCTGCACAGAGTTACCGGTTTGCAGAAGGAATTATGGAAGCAGCTCAAGAACCGTCGCATCGATCAGGTGATGATTCGCAACAGTTTCCCTAGCGGACATATCTATCTTTCTACAGGTAAGGATAACTTCATTTCCCGATTCATCGAATATATGGGTTACCATTTCAAGTCGGTGGAGATGGAGCTGAATGCCTCGCCTGTGGCAGGACTCGAAGGATATATGAACATAGACTCCCTGGTAGCGAGTGGCATGCAGCTGGATACCATTCGTGCCCAGGTACATACGCAGGGAGATACCATCCGCTATTCAGCCCGTGTTCAGAACAACCGTCATAATCCGCAGTATGTGTTCCGGGCATTGGTAGATGGTGAGGTTCAGGAGCATGGTTCCAATATCAAGGCTCGCCTCTATGATGCATCCAATAAGTTGGGTGTGGATGTGGGACTCGCTGCCATGTTGCAGCCTAATGGTGTGAAAGTGTCTCTGATAGATACCCATCCGATATTGGGTTATAAGGAGTTCGTAGCCAATGATTCCAACTATGTGATGTTGAGTGATGACGGACGTGTATCTGCCGATCTGGTGCTGAAGGCAGCAGCGGGCAATATGGGTATGCGTGTCTATTCCAACGATAAGAACGAGGATGCCCTGCAGGATATCACCGTCAGCAGACCCCCGTGCCGGTTGCCAACGCCTACCATACGCCCGAGACGCTGGGCCGCGACCGGCTGGCCGCCGCCGTGGGCGCCACGGTGCTTTACCCGGGGCGCAACGTGCTGATCGTCGATTTCGGCACGGCCGTCACGATCGACCTGGTGACGGCCGACAACACGTTCCGCGGCGGGTGCATTTCGCCGGGGATGAAAACCCGTTTTCGGGCGCTCCACGACTACACGGCCTGCCTGCCGCTGTGCGGTCCGACCGAAAGCGGGGAGTTGCAGGGGCTAACCACCGAAGAGGCCATCCGCCTGGGGGTGATGAACTCGCTGACCTTCGAAATTGAGGGCTATATGGCCCGGATGGAGAAAAAAATCGACGATTTATGCGTAATTTTTACCGGCGGGGACGCGAAATACTTTGCGAAAAGAATTAAAAACACGATATTTGCAAATTGTAATCTGGTCTTTTGCGGATTGGATCGAATTTTAGAGTACAATGCAAGTGAAGAACACCTTGATTAAGCTGGTTGTCGCGGCTGCAGCGATGTTTCCTTTTGCCGTTTCGGCCCAGACAAGCAGTATTAACGCATTCTCGCCCTATACGATGTACGGCATCGGCGAACAGAATACCCCCGGTACGCTGCAGATGCGCTCGATGGGCGGTGCGGGTGTGGCCATGCGTTCGGTGAGTACGGTCAACCTGCTCAACCCCGCGGCTTACAGCGCGGCTCCGCAGAAGACTTTCCTTTTCAACTTCGGGTTGGAGGGGCAGAACTACTACAACGCCCAGACGGTCGGAGGCGTCGGGAAACGGACGGCCTACAACACGTTCAACTTTCACGACATCGCTTTCCAGATGCCGGTGGCGAAGCGGCTGGGACTCGGTTTCAGCCTCACGCCTTACAGTTCGGTGGGTTACAGGACCAAGTATTACCACGAATACGATCCCGAAGACCCCATTTACGCCAACGTCGGCAATATTCAGTACAACTACCAGGGCGAGGGCGACGTGACGGAGGTCAAGGTCGGCCTGGGCTGGGAGCCGTTCAAGAATTTTTCGGTGGGTATCGCCGCACAGTATTACTGGGGCGACATCGACCGTACGTTCGTGATGACCCCGACCGCCATTACGGGCGAGGGAACCTTCACCTCGACGGTGGGGCAGGACAATTACAGCATTTCGAGCATCAAGGGGCAGGTCGGCGTGCAGTGGAACGCGATTCTGAACGCGAAGCGCATCCTGACCTTCGGCGCGACGTACGACTTCGGCGGCGACCTGAACCCGGAGGTGACGAAAAAACTCTATATCGGCGACCTGTACAACACGGTCGTCAAGGGCGATACGACGCACCTGAAGCTGGTGCTGCCCCGGCAGCTGGCCGTGGGGGCCTATTACCAGACCGGCAGGTGGGCCGTCGGCGTGGATTATGTGTTCCAGAACTGGGGCGGCCGCAACTCGGGCTACGAGATGACGGGAACCAGCGGCAGCGGGGAGAACAAGACGGAATACAAGGTGGCCTACACCAATACGAGCACGATCAAGATGGGTGTGGAATACACCCCGAACCGTTACGATGCGCGTCACTTCCTCAAACGCTGGTCCTACCGTGCGGGTTTCCGCTACGGAGCCTACAACCAGACGTTCAACGGGGACAAGCTCGCGCAGTACGCCGTGACGGCGGGCATCGGCATTCCGGTGAGGCGCGGCGCCTTCTCGGCCATCGACATCGGCGTCGAGTACGGTCGCCGCGGTTACAATATCGCCGACCGCCTGGGGCTGGTCCGGCAGCAGTATTTCAAGTTTGCGATCGGCTTCACGCTCTTCGCGGGACAGATGGAGAACGGCGAATATTGGTTCATGCGCTCCAAGTTCGATTGATGTGACAGGCAAGCAAAAATAAAAGATAGAAACACAAAAATTAATCTGACCGATGAAAAACGTTAAATTTCTGCTTTCTGCTGCGTGTGCGCTTTTTGCAGTCGCAGCGATGGCACAGCAAGATTTCAGTGATCCGAAGTACGCGGTCTGGGGTGACACTCCTCAGGAGCGGGAGCAGAACATTCTGAACAGCAACTTCCTCAAGGAGTCGCTCGACAACAAGGATTACAACGCTGCCGCGCATTACCTCAAGGAGCTGCTCGACAAATGTCCGAAGGCTTCGCAGAATACCTTCGTGCGCGGCATCACGCTTTATAAGAACAAGATCGCGCGCGCCAAGAGCATCGCCGAGAAAAACACCTACACCGACTCGCTGATGATCGTTTACGACCTGCGCAACGAGTATTTCGGCGACCATCCCAAGTACGGCACGCCCTATATCCTCGACCGCAAGGCCCGTGAGTATCTGATGTACAAACCCGCCGACCGCAAGGGTATCCGCGAAGCGTTCCGCGCAGCCATCGAGGCCGGCGGCGACAACACCGATCCCGAGACCGTCGTGGCCTATTTCTCGAACCTCTGCGACGATTACAGGAATACCGACGAGGTGATGCCCGACGAGATCATCGCCGAGTACGACCTTCTGACGCCGTTCTTCGAGAAGAACCCCGCTGCCGCCGAGTACAAGAGCCAGTTCGACGCTGCGTTCGGATTGAGCGGCGCCGCAAGCTGCGAGAATCTCGAAAGACTCTTCAAGGGCAAGCTGGCCGCCGCTCCCGACGACGAGGCGCTGCTTTCGCAGGCCGTGGCTCTGATGTCGCGCGCCAAGTGCGACGGTGATTTCTACTTCTCGATCGCCGAGAAATACTATCAGGTGAAGCCTTCGTCGGAGACGGCCATGTTCCTGGCCCAGGCTTTCCAGAACAAGAAGGACTATGCAAAGGCGAAGACCTACCTGAACGAGGCGCTGGATGTCGAGAAAGACCCCGCCGAGCGTCAGAAACTGCTCGTGCGCATCGCGCTGGTGGGCCTCGTGTCCAACGACATTCCGGGCGCTGCCGCCGCTGCGCGCCAGGCCCGCGACCTGGACCCCGAGGACGGCGTTCCGTACTTCATCCTGGCGCAGTGCTATGCTTCGTCGGCAGGTTCGTGCGGCGGTTTCGCCGGTCTGGCGACCTATTGGGCCGCTTACGATACGATGGCCAAGGCGGTCGAACTGCTCCCGGCCGATTCGGAGTACATGGAGCACGCCAAGAGTTCCCTCGGCAAGTTCCGTTCGGTTTTCCCCAGCTCGGAGGAGTGCTTCTTCAACGAGTTGCAGGAGGGTGCGCGCTATACGGTAACCTGCGGAACGGCCGCCGGTATCACCACCACCGTCCGTGCCCGCTAAAAAACACGCTCCCGACAGGCTTCGATGGGAAAACGCATGACAAGAACGATCAGGGTAGCACTCTCCGTGACGGGGAGTGCTATCTTGCTATTCTCGTGTGCGGACAAGGATGCGGGCCGCGCGTCGGCTTCCGAGGAGACGATGATGACCGAATACAGCGAGGACCTTTCGGTCGTGATGTCGCAGAACGGCCGCCGGTCGTACCATTTCGTCACGCCGCTGCTCGAAGGTTATTCGCTGGCCCGCGAACCTTACCGCGAATTCCGCAAGGGCGTGAAGATCACTACCTACCAGAACGATTCGCTGACCACGGTGGACGCCGTGCTGACGGCCAACTACGCCATCTATTACGAGAACCGCGAACTGTGGGAGGCCAAGGGCAACGTCGTCGTCGAGAAATCCGACGGCAAGACCCTCTACACCCAGCAGTTGTTCTGGAATGCGCGGACCAAGAAAATCTATTCGAACGTCGATTCGAAGATCGTGCAGAACAACGGCCGCGATGTCTTCATCGGCGAAGGTTTCGAATCGGACGAGGAGTTCAAGGACTGGCGTTTTCGCCGCATGAAGGGCCGTATGGAGGTCGAGATGAAGCAGAGCGCCGACTCTGCGGCCACGGATTCCACGTCCGTGCGCCCGGTTCCGAAACCCTCCGACAGCCGGCCCTCCGACAGCCGGTCCGCCGTCCGGACGCCCGAATCCGGGAGGGCCGCTCCGGCCCGGGAGATTCCCGCCGGGCCGGCTGAAAGGCAGGTCGGAAGACCCGAAGCGGAGGTTGAGCGCCGGCCGCTGAAAATGCGGGACGGCTCCCGGGAGGAGGCGCGTCCGGTCCTGCGGGAGGAGCAGGTTTCCGTCGAACCCAAACTCAAAAACTGAAAGCGATGCTCACCACCGTCGTCCTGATCGTCGTAATGCTGTTGCTGTCGGCTTTTTTCTCGGGGATGGAGATTGCCTTTACGAGCAAGAACCGTCTCAAGCTGGAGATCGACCGCAAGCAGAACCGCATGTTCGACCAGATTGCCGAGGTTTTCGCCCGCCATCCGGGGCAGTATATCACCACGATCCTCGTGGGCAACAACATCGCACTGGTCGTCTATTCGCTGGCGATGTCGCTGCTTCTGCGCAGCATCTATGCCTCGCTGGGGTGGGAGCAGCTCGCCCGGAGCGGCTCGGGCGCCGTGGACACCGCCGTTTCGACGGTCATCATCATCTTCTTCGCCGAGTTTCTCCCTAAGGCGCTTTTCAGGAACAATACCAATTTCTATTACCGCGCGCTGGCGCCGGTGATCTATTTTTTCTACATCGTCCTCTATCCGGTGGCGCGTTTCACGACGCTGCTTTCCCACGGCATTCTGCACCTTCTGGGCCGCCGCGTCGAGGAGCGGAACATCACTCCGAGTTTCGACCGCGAGGACCTCGCGGCGCTGCTCGACTCGAACAGCCCGGAGCAGCATTCGGAACCGGACAACGAGCTGAAACTCTTCCAGAACGCGCTGGATTTCGCCGACCTGCGCGTCAGGGACTGCATGGTTCCGCGTGTGGACGTCGAGGCCGTGGACATCGACGACACCTCGATCGAACAGCTCACGGCGCGTTTCGTCGACTCGAAATATTCGCGTATCTTCGTCTGGCGCAAGTCGATCGACAACATCGTGGGCTACGTCAATTCGAAAAGCCTTTTCACGCGGCCCCGGCAGATCGCCGACGTGATGATGGAGGTCAATTTCGTGCCCGAGACCATGCCTTTGCAGCTGATGCTGGAGAATTTTATCAAGCACCGTTCGAACATCGCCGTCGTGATCGACGAATTCGGCGGCACGGCGGGCGTCATTTCGCTCGAAGACGTGCTGGAGCAGATTTTCGGCGAGATCGAGGACGAGCACGACATTCCGGACCTCACCGAAAAGCAGGTCGGCCCCGACGAGTATGTTCTCTCGTGCCGCCTGGAGGTGAAATACCTGAATGAAAAATACAACCTCGGCATCGAGGAGAGCAAGGAATACGACACGCTGGCCGGTTTCATCATCTTCAATTACGAGGGTATTCCCACCGCCGGGGAGACGGTTTTCATCGGCGGCCTGCAATTGCGGATTCTCCGTACGACGCGTTCGCGCATCGAACTGGCGCGGGTGAAGAAATTGTAGCGTGGGCCGGATTCCGCCGCCTTTCCGGTAAATTCCCGCCCCGGCGGGGATTACGGGGGCGAAGCGTGCGTATATTTTTACTTTTATTCTGTTCTTTTTACAATTAATTTTACTACCTTTGGCTGATAATTCGAAACAATACGAATAATTAACAATTTATATGGCAAGTTTAAACACTTTACGAACCAAGTTCGGCATCGTGCTTTCGATCATCATCGCACTGGCCCTCTTGGCATTCATCCTCTCTCTGAAGACTGAAATGGGCTTCTCGGGCAACGACCCGCGTGTTGGTGTGATCGACGGCGAGAAGATCAACTATTCGGAGTACTACGACCAGTACGAGACGATCAAGTCGCAGAACAACATGCAGGAGAGCGACGAGCAGCAGTCGGCCATGCTGGCCAATGCCGCCTGGCAGGCGCTGATCGCCAAGCACGTGCTGACGCCCGGTTTCGACCGGATGGGACTTCGCGTCACCGAGCCGGAGCGTCTGGCGATGGTCAGCGGACAGCATCCTTCGCAGGCTTTCTGCAACGCTTTCGCCGATCCCCGCACGGGCGAGTACAGCGTGGCTGCCATCAGCCAGTTCCTCGCGCAGGCCGAGACCAACCCCGAGGCGGCCAATGCCTGGGCGCAGCTCAACGAGCAGGCCCGTCTGGAGCGCGAGGTGCAGAAGTACTTCGGACTGGTGAAGGGCGGCGTTTACGTCAATTCGCTGGAGGTCGCCCGCGGTGTCGAGGCCGCCAACAAGTCTTTCTCGGGCAAGTGGGCCGGCAAGAAGTTCTCGGCCGTTCCCGATTCGCTCGTCAAGGTGTCGTCGGGTGATGTGAAGGCTTACTACAACAGCCATAAGAACCAGTTCAAGCAGACCCCGTCGCGTACGATTTCGTATGTCGTATTCGAGGTCTCCCCCACGGACGACGACCTGCTGGCGCTTGAGAAGAGCGTGACGGAGGTGGGCCGGGAGTTCGCCGCCGCCGAGGAGGTGAAGACCTTCGTCCGCGCCAATCGCAACGGCAAGATCGCCGACAGCTACGTTTCCGCCGCACAGCTCTCCGACGAGGAGGCCAAGGCGCTGATGGCGGGCGAGATGTACGGTCCCGTGCTGAAGAACAACGAGTGGACGATGTCCCGCGCGCTCGATTCGAAGATGGTTCCCGACTCGGTGGGCGTACGTCATATCGTGCTGCCCTATGCGCAGGAGGCGCTTGCCGACAGCCTGCTGACGGTGCTGAAGAAGGGGGGCGATTTCGCGCAGACCGCTGCCCGTTATTCGGTTTACGACGCTACGGCCGCCAACGGCGGTGAAGTGGGAGTGCTGCCTTTCTCGGCCTTCACGGGCGAGTTCGCCGCCGCTTTGGCCAATGCCAGACAGGGCGACATCGTGAAGATCGCTTCGGGCGACGCCATCCAGCTGATGCAGGTATACCGTGCCGACAAACCTTCGAAACACGTGCAGGTGGCTACGATCACCTATCCCGTGGAGGCTTCGGCCGCCACGCGCCGCGACGTGCACAACCAGGCCGGTTCGTTCATGGTCAACGCCAAGGGTTCGGCCGCCGCATTCGCAGATGCCGCTTCGACGGCTGCCGTGACGCCCCGCGTGGCTGCGATTGCCCAGGGCGACCGTACGATCCGCGGCCTTGAGGATTCGCGCGAGGTGGCCCGCTGGGCCTACGGAGCGAAGGAGGGCGACCTTTCGGCGATCTTCAATGTAGGCAAGGACTACGTGATTGCCACGCTGACCGAGATCGACGACAATGAGTACGCACCGCTGAATAAGGTTTCGGCCCAGATCCGTTCGCAGCTTCTTCGCGACAAAAAATACGATTATATCGTCAAGAGCCTTTCGGGTTCGACCCTCGCCGAGCAGGCTGCAAGTCTCGGCTCGGAGGTGGAGGACTTCTCCGATGTGACTTTCGGTTCGTTCTACGTGAACGGCGTGGGCATGGAGCCTCGTCTGGTGGGCGCCATCGCATCGGCCGAGAAGGGTGCCCTGTCGGCTCCCGTGAAGGGACTTTCGGGCGTCTATGTCTTCGAGGTCGGGGATGTCAAGACCGACGACAAGCAGACCGCCGAAGGCGAGAAAGTTCGCGCCCAGGCCATGGCCGAGGGCATGGCCCAGCAGTTCGCCATCCCGGCTATCCAGCAGATGGCCAAGATTCAGGACCTGCGCGGCAAGTACTTCTAAACGATTGATTTTACGGTGCATCTTTGCACTTGCTCCCGCAGGGCGCGAATGGGACGTACTCCGGTACACCCATCCGCGCTCTGCTTCGTTTAAGCACAAACCGGCAGCTTTCACCGCAAAGATTGAAAATTAGCGGAGAATTCTCTGCGCAGTCCGGCTTTTTTCGTATCTTTAGAGGCGTAACGGCTCTTTTAGCAGCCGGAGGCCCTGTCAAACCAGGTGCAATCCGGTTTCGGAGCCGTCCGGTCATTCATTCTCTTCGTAATAGGATAAATAAATATTCGCCATGAACAACTTCATCTATCACAATCCGACCAAACTGGTTTTCGGCAAGGGCCAGATCGCCCGTCTGCCGAAGCTCATTCCCGCCGGAAAACGCATCATGCTGACCTTCGGCGGCGGAAGCGTCAAGCGTAACGGCGTCTACGATCAGGTCGTCGCCGCACTCGAAGGCCGCGACCTGGTCGAGTTCTGGGGCATCGAGGCGAATCCGTCGGTCGAGACCCTGCGCGAAGCCATTGCGCTGGGCAAAGAGCGGAAGGTGGACTTCCTGCTGGCTGTCGGCGGCGGGTCGGTCATCGACGGTACGAAACTCATCGCTGCGGGCCTTCTCTACGACGGCGATGCATGGGACATCGTGCTCAAGGGGCAGGCCGGCAAGACCGTGCCGCTGGCTACGGTCCTCACCATGTCGGCCACGGGTTCCGAGATGAACTCCGGGGCGGTCATTTCGCGCTACGAGACCAAGGAAAAATATGCTTTCTACGGCGATTATCCGGTCTTCTCGATCCTCGATCCCGAGACGCTCTATTCGCTGCCGAAGCGTCAGGTAGCCTGCGGACTTGCGGATACTTTCGTGCATGTGCTGGAGCAGTATATGACTACGCCCCATCAGTCGCGGCTGATGGACCGCTGGGCCGAAGGCATCCTGCATACGGTGGTCGAAATCGCTCCCAAAGCGCTGGCGGACGAGCGCGATTACGACACGATGTCGGAATACATGCTTTCGGCGACGCTGGCCCTGAACGACATGATCCGTATGGGCGTGACGCAGGACTGGGCGACGCACATGATCGGCCACGAGCTGACGGCGCTGCACGGCTTGACGCACGGCGCGACGCTGGCCATTGTCATCAACGGTACGCTGCGCGTGCTGCGCGGGCAGAAACGCGGCAAACTGCTGCAATACGGCGAGCGTATCTGGGGCATTGCCGGCGGTTCGGAGGAGGAGCGCATCGACCGCACGATTGCGGCCAACGAGGCGTTCTTCCGTTCGCTGGGCCTCTCGACACGCCTTTCGGAGGAGGGTATCGGCGAAGAGACCATCGCCGAGATCGAACGCCGCTTCACGGCTGCGGGCGATCGGTTCGGCGAGGCGCAGAACGTCGACGGCGCCATGGCCCGCCGGATTCTGGAGGCCTGCCTGTGATTCCATTGCCGGCTGCCGAAAGAACAATCCCCGCAACCTCGGTTGCGGGGATTGTTTGTCATGGAACGCGGGTTTATTCGTCCACCCCGAATGTCGAAACGTTGAGACTGCCCAGCGCATCGACCGTGATGCCGTATTCTCCGGTCTCGACGCCTTTCAGGATGATGAGGTAGGAGCTGCTTCCGAACCGGCGCGAGGTGAAGGGCTGCCGTTCCAGCGTGTTGCGCTGCTGGTCGCCGAAGGTTCCGACCGACGCGTATTCGGCGATCCGCATCTTCTTCTTGACCTTGAACCGGAAGACGCTGATCACCGACATCGGGTCGATCAGGTTGTCCGGAACGCGGATGATAAAGGCGATGCCGTCGCTCTTCCGGAGCCGGACGGGGGACTGCGCGCCTTTCAGCGTCATTTCGTCGATGTGGTTCTTTCCGATGCCGAACAGTTTCTGCCCGGTGGACGACCGGTGGCGGGGAGCCAGGCTCTCCTGGACGAGCTGCTCGGTTCTGTTGTCGGGCCGGATAGCCAGTGCCTGGCCGATGAATTCGGGTTCGGGGAATGTCAGGGTGCTGTCGGTCCGGGTTACGGAGGGTTCCGGTGCGGCGGCCGCCTCCGGAGTCTGCGCCTGCGACCGGATGCAGGCACAGCAGGCAAGCAACAGAATGAGGGTTTTCTTCATGCGAATGGAACGTTGGAATGAATGAATTTGTGTATTTCAGTCGTAAAGATAATGCAAAAACTCCCGTTCCGGTCTTTGGCGGGTGAAAAAAGTCCCTCCCGAAGTGCTCCGGAACAAAAAACGCCCCGGTCTTGCGACCGCGGCGTTTCTCTTGTCGGAGCCGGGAATTTACTCGGCGAGCAGGATTTCGAGGATCTTGATGGCTGCCGTGGCGATCGGCGTACCGGGGCCGAAGATGGCGGCGGCGCCGTCGCGGTAGAGTTCATCGTAGTCCTGCGCGGGGATCACGCCGCCGACGATGACGATGATGTCCTCGCGGCCCAGCTTCTTCAGCTCGGCGATGATCTGCGGCACGAGCGTCAGGTGGCCGGCGGCCAGCGACGATACGCCGACTACGTGCACGTCGTTTTCGACGGCCTGCTTGGCGGCCTCCTCCGGAGTCTGGAACAGCGGACCCATGTCGACGTCGAAGCCGATGTCGGCATAACCCGTAGCGACCACCTTGGCGCCGCGGTCGTGTCCGTCCTGGCCGAGCTTGGCGATCATCACGCGCGGCTGACGGCCCTCTTTCTTGGCGAATTCGGCACACAGCTCCTTGGCGCGCTCGAAGGATTTGTCGTTTTTCACTTCTGAAGAGTAAACACCTGAAATGGAACGGATAACAGCTTTGTAGCGGCCTACGACCACTTCGCAGGCATCGGAGATTTCGCCCAGCGAGGCGCGGACCTTGGCGGCCTCGACGGCCAGTTCGAGCAGGTTGCCCTGCTTGGTCTTCACGCACTCGGTGATGGCGGCCAGCGCCTTCTTCACGGCAGCTTCGTCGCGGTTGGCACGCAGCTCCTTGAGTCGCTTGATCTGGCTCTCGCGCACGGCCGTGTTGTCCACGGCGAGAATGTCGATCGGGGCCTCCTTCTCCAGACGGTATTCGTTGATGCCGATGATCTTCTCCTCGCCGGAGTCGATGCGGGCCTGCTTGCGGGCCGAAGCCTCCTCGATGCGCATCTTCGGAATGCCGGTCTCGATGGCCTTGGCCATACCGCCCAGCTTCTCGACCTCCTCGATGCGCTCCCAGGCTTTGTGGGCGATCTCGTTGGTCAGCGTCTCGATGTAGTAGGAACCTGCCCACGGGTCGACCTCGCGGCAGATGTTGGTCTCCTCCTGAATGTAGATCTGCGTGTTACGTGCAATACGCGCCGAGAAGTCGGTCGGCAGGGCGATCGCCTCGTCCAGGGCGTTGGTGTGCAGCGACTGGGTGTGTCCCAGCGCGGCGCCCATGGCCTCGATGGCCGTGCGGGCCACGTTGTTGAACGGGTCCTGCTCGGTGAGCGACCAGCCCGAGGTCTGCGAGTGGGTGCGCAGCGCCAGCGACTTGGGGTTCTTGGGGTTGAACTGTTTAACGATCTTGGCCCACAGCATACGCGCGGCGCGCATCTTGGCGATTTCCATGAAGTGGTTCATGCCGATGGCCCAGAAGAACGACAGACGCGGTGCGAAGGCGTCGATCGACATGCCTGCGTTGACGCCGGCGCGCAGGTACTCCAGACCGTCGGCCAGCGTGTAGGCCAGCTCGATGTCGTTCGTGGCGCCCGCCTCCTGCATGTGGTAACCCGAAATCGAGATCGAGTTGAACTTGGGCATGTTCTTCGAGGTGTACTCGAAGATGTCGGCGATGATCCGCATCGAGAACTCGGGCGGATATATATAGGTGTTGCGCACCATGAACTCCTTGAGGATGTCGTTCTGGATCGTACCGGCCAGCTGATCGAGCGTGCAGCCCTGCTCCAGGCCCGTCACGATGTAGAAGGCCAGGATCGGCAGCACGGCGCCGTTCATGGTCATCGACACCGACATCCGGTCGAGCGGAATGCCGTTGAAGAGCACCTTCATGTCCTCCACCGAGCAGATCGACACGCCGGCCTTGCCCACGTCGCCCACCACGCGCGGGTGATCGGCGTCGTAACCGCGGTGCGTTGCCAGGTCGAAGGCCACCGACAGACCTTTCTGTCCGGCGGCGAGGTTGCGGCGGTAGAATGCGTTGGACTCCTCGGCGGTCGAGAATCCGGCGTACTGACGGATGGTCCACGGACGCATCACGTACATCGTCGAGTAGGGGCCGCGCAGGAACGGGGCGATGCCTGCCGCGTAGTTCAGGTGCTCCATGCCTTCGAGGTCTTCGGCCGTATAGGCGCCCTTGACGGGGATGCGCTCGGCCGTCAGCCACGGCTCCACCTGTCCGCAGCCTTTCGAGGCGCAGCAGCTCTTCTGCCCGCCTGCTTCGTATGTCAGTTCTGAAAATTTAGCTCTCATGATCAGATGCCCATTTCTTTAAGATAAAACTTCAGAGTCTCCAGGACGTTCGACTTCACCGAGATGAAGTTCGTGATGCCTTGGGCCTCCAGTTCGGGTGCGCATGCGGGAGCGCCTGCGACTACGAGAATGGCTTTGCCGGCGAGCAGCTCCTTCACCTTCGGTGCGGCCTCTGCGTAATCGTCGTCCGAAGCGCAGACCACCACGATCTCGGCTTTCGATTCGAGTGCGGCCTTCACGCCCTCTTCAATCGACTTGAAGAAGGTGTTGTCCTGCACGCGGATTCCGGCGCAGGCGAAGAAGTTGCACGAGAACTGGGCGCGGGCGCGGGCCATCGCCAGGTTGCCGCAGGTGAGCATGAACGCCTTGGGCTGTTTGCCCGAGCGGTCCACGTGCAGGCGCATCGCCTCGAAGGCCATGGCGCCGCGGTAGGGCGTGAGGACGTTGCCTTCGGCAGCGGGACGGGTGACGGCTTCGGCGGTGATCTCCTTCGGGGCCACCTCCGTGAAGTTGGGGAACTGGTTGGCGCCGAGCAGCGTCTGGCGGCGCGTTGCGATGGCCTTGTCCTTGGCGGCGGCCGAAGCCTCCACGCGCTCCTTGATGAAGCCGGCCTTGTAGGCCTCGGCGTAGCCGCCCTTCTCCTCGATTTCGAGGAAGAGCTTCCAGGCCTCGGCGGCGATCGACTGCGTGAGGTTCTCCACGTAGTACGAGCCGCCTGCGGGGTCTACCACCTGGTCGAAGTGCGATTCGTGCTTCAGGAGCAGTTCGACGTTGCGGGCGATGCGCTTCGAGAACTCCGTGGGGCTTTCGAACGCGGCGTCGAACGGCGTCACCTCCAGCGAATGTACGCCGGCGATGGTGGCCGACATGGCCTCCGTCGTGCCGCGGAGCATATTGACATAGGGATCGTAAACGGTCTGGTTCCAGTCTGCCGTGCGGGCGTGGATGTGCATTTTGCAGGCGCAGTTCTTCGAGGGGTTGTAACCCTTGACGATGTTGGCCCACAGCATGCGCGCCGCGCGGAACTTGGCGATTTCGAGGAAGTAGTTCGAGGTGACCGAGAACGAGAAGCGCAGCTTGCGGGCCGCCAGCTCGGCGTCCACGCCGGCGTCGGTCAGGCGCGCGATGTAATCGTTACCGGCCGAGAGGGCGAACGCCAGCTCCTCGACGATGGTCGATCCGGCGTTCGAGAAGATGCCGGCCGAGACGGTCACGATACGGATGTGCTTGTACTCGCGGGTCTTTTCGATCAGCGAGGCGATCTTCGCGAAGCACTTTTCGCCGTTGGGCGAGCAGAAGTCGCCTTTCTGCGACAGTCCCTTGACCAGCGGGTCGATCGAGAAGGCCACGTGCGCCTCGGAGGCAGTGCCTTCCTTTTCGAGCTTGGCGATCACCAGTTCGGCGATGCTGCCCGTCTGCGCGCCGCAGAAGACCATTTCGATGGCCGGGATCGAGATTCCGGCGAGCAGCTGATCGAGTTCTTCGGCCGTGAAGCCCTCCTTCGCGATTGAGAAGCCCAATGAATCGACGCCCGAGTTGAGGAGTTTCAGCGCCTCGGCGTTGGCCTCCCTGGGACATTTTACCTCGACGGTCTGATGCACGCGCCAGCGATTGTGGCTGCGCGTACCTCTGACGTACGGGAACTCGCCTGCCTGCGAGCCCAGAAAACGGATGCCTTCGAGGTTTTCGGCGCGGTAGTAGGGGCGGACGTTGAATCCTTCTCCCGTACGCCACACCAGCTTGCGCTCGTAATCGGCTCCTTTCAGGTCGGCTGTAATCACCTCTTCCCACTTTTCGGTCGGGACCGGCGGGAACTCGGTGAACAGCTTTTCACGTTTGGTATTTGCCATGACTATTTAGAGATTAGTATGTGTGTAGTTTCGTTCTGTTTCAAAATTGCACGTAAAGTTACAAATTAATTACCGAATTGTAACAAGAAATTGTTACGAAAATAACAGTGCGGCGGAATTTTTCCGGATTTCGCCGCCCGCCGCATTTCCGGACGGCCCGGCGCGGATGCTGTCTTCGGTGTGGTTGAATGGTTGAAAAATGGTCTTTATTTCTGCTTGTTTTGGAAAAAAACGAAAAAATGTATTTTGGGGATTTTTCGTGAAAAATGAGGCTGTTTTTCGAAAAATGACTGAAATTTTCGGGTGTGTGCGGCGAAAAACGGTTGTTTTTTCGGGAAAATGATGAAAAAAACGGCTGTTTTTTGAAAAAACGGTGATTTTGTAAAAACAACGTAACGGAATAATTCGTACATTTGTAGCCGGAACGAAAGATGTACCGCAGCGGGGGAGCGGCCCCGGGTTAGTTAGGTCGGCAGGTCCTGCCGGGAGGCAGTTGTCCGGTTGAATTTCAGGTTAGGTTTTAGTTTGCAATTATCGGGTCCTTCCCCGCGCGGTTTTTTCTACGAACACTAAACCCTTAATCAGTCAGGTATATGTCATCATTACTCAGATTCAAGATGGTCGATGCGGCCATAAATCACACGGCCGTCGAGGTGAAAGTTCCCGAGGGACGCCCGTCGGACTACTTCGGAAAAAAGGTATTCGGACGTGCGGCCATGCGGAAGTATCTCGACAAGCGCACCTATGCGGCCCTGCTCGACACGATGGAAAAACGCACGCCGCTCACGCGTGAAGTTGCCGACAGCATCGCGGCGGGTATGCGCCAGTGGGCGCTGGAGCACGGTGCGGACCACTATACCCACTGGTTTCAACCCCTGACGGGCGGTACGGCCGAGAAACACGACGCCTTTGCCGAGCCGGACGGTCAGGGCGGCGTGCTGGAGGAGTTCTCCGGCAAGCTGCTCGTGCAGCAGGAGCCCGACGCCTCGTCGTTCCCCAACGGCGGCATCCGCAATACGTTCGAGGCCCGCGGCTACTCGGCCTGGGACCCCACGTCGCCCGCCTTCATCGTCGACACGACGCTCTGTATCCCCACCGTCTTCATCGCCTACACGGGCGAGGCGCTCGACTACAAAGTGCCCCTGCTGCGCTCGCTGACGGCCATCGACAAGGCCGCCACGGAGGTGTGCCGCTATTTCGACAAGAATGTCGAGAAGGTCTTTTCCTATCTGGGCTGGGAGCAGGAATATTTCCTCGTGGACGAGAGCCTTTGGGCCGTGCGTCCCGACCTGATGCTCACGGGGCGTACGCTCATGGGACACGAGTCGGCCAAGAACCAGCAGTTGGAAGACCACTATTTCGGGGCGATTCCGACGCGTGTGATGGCCTTTATGAAGGACCTCGAATACGAGTGCCTGAAGTTGGGAATTCCGGTCAAGACGCGCCACAACGAGGTGGCTCCCAATCAGTTCGAGCTGGCTCCGGTTTACGAGGAGGCCAACCTGGCCAACGACCACAACCAGTTGCTGATGACCATTATGGACAAGATCGCCCGCCGTCACCAGTTCCGCGTGCTGCTGCACGAAAAACCCTTCAAGGGGATCAACGGATCGGGCAAGCACAACAACTGGTCGCTGGGAACCGATACGGGCGTGAACCTGCTCGGTCCGGGCAAGACCGCTTCGGAGAACCTCCAGTTCATCACTTTCCTGGTGAACGCCATTTCGGCGGTTTACAAGCACAACGGCCTGCTGAAGGCGTCGATTATGAGCGCGACGAACGCTCACCGGCTGGGCGCCAACGAGGCGCCTCCCGCCATCATTTCGACCTTCCTCGGAACGCAGGTGTCGGCCGTGCTGGACAAGCTGGCCGCATCGAAGGGCGACGATGCCATCCGTTTCGACGCCAAGAACGTCTTCAAGATGAGCGGCATTTCGCACATCCCGACGCTGCTGCTGGACAACACCGACCGCAACCGCACCTCGCCGTTCGCCTTCACGGGCAACCGCTTCGAGTTCCGCGCCGTGGGTTCGTCGGACAACTGCGCCGAGGCGATGATCGTGCTCAACTCGGCGATGGCATACGAACTGACCGAGTTCAAGAAGGCCGTGGACGCCAAGATCGAGGCCGGGGCCAAGAAGGAGAGGGCCATTTACGAGGTGCTCAAGCAGATGATCAAGGCCTGCAAGGCCATCCGGTTCGACGGCAACGGCTATTCGGACGAGTGGAAGGCCGAGGCGAAGCGGCGCGGTCTGGACTGCGAGACGTCGACGCCGCTGATCTTCGACCGCTACCTGGACAGGGAGAGCCTGAAGATGTTCGGTGACATGGGGGTTTTCACCAAGGTTGAACTCGAAGCCCGCACCGAGGTGAAGTGGGAGACCTATACCAAGAAAATCCAGATCGAAGGCCGCGTGCTGGGCGATCTGGCGATGAACCACATCGTGCCGATCGCTTCGAAATACGAGGCGCAGTTGCTCGACAAGGTCTATAAGATGCATCAGATCGGAGGGCTGAACGCCTCGTCGGACATTCTGCTTATCAAGAAGATTCAGGACCATACGGCCTCGATCCAGAAACTCACCGGCGAGATGATCGACGCCCGCAAGGTTGCCAACCGGATCGAGGACCCGCGTGAAAAGGCCATTGCCTACCACGATACCGTGGCTGTCTGCTTCGACGAGATCCGCCGCCATATCGACAAGCTGGAAGAGATCGTCGACGATCAGATCTGGCCGCTGCCGAAGTATCGCGAACTGTTGTTCCTGCGCTGATCGGGCTGATTACGGCATAGAAAAACCGGGAACATTCCTTTCGGAGTGTTCCCGGTTCTGGTTTCATATCTTGCGGAAATTATTCGTCGTCGCGGTACATGTGTTCCACGTAAATGGCGTGCTGCATCGCCTCGCGCTTCGCGATCGAAGGCTTGGTGAAGTACTGGCGGCGGCGAAGCTCCTTCAGGACGCCCGTGCGCTCGTATTTACGTTTGAACTTTTTCAGGGCGCGCTCGATGTTTTCGCCCTCTTTTACCGGCATGATAATCATAATATTCTTTGTTTTTTGTTGTTTTGAATCTGTTTGTTCGTTCTGAAAACTGCGGGGTGCGCATCCTCGATGCATCTTCCCCAAAAACGGTCGTTTTATTCGTCGGCAGGTCCGCTGTCCGACCCGAATTGCAAATAAGGAGCCAGCCGTGCTGCCTCCTCGTGGGTCAATATGTTCTCTTCGACTAATTCTTCAGCGGTGCTCCAACCTCCTTTCAACTGTCTTGCTTTCAGCAATTTTCGTAATGCCTGCGGTGCTATGTAGGGGTGTTTCCCCAGCACTTTCGGGCTTGCAAAGTTAATATCAATTTTCCGAATTTTGCAACTATCGCAGTAAATTTGTTTCAAAATTTTTTCATAATTGCGTTCCCGCACTCCCGGAACCTCTGCGAGTTGCTCCGCGCGGACGAATCCGCCGAGCCGTTCGCGGTAGTGCATGATCGCCACGACGGTCCTGGGACCGATGCCCACAACCGAGCGCAGCGTCGCCGAATCGGCCGTGTTCAGCTCCACGGGCTGTTCGATCGGCCGCGCCTTCCGTTCCGGGAAGATGACGTAGGGTTCCAGCGCCGCGGCCACCGAGTCGCTCACGACGTAGCATTCGCGCAGGTCCTCCATGTCGTAGATGCCGCTCAAATCCCGCCAGCGGATGAACGCCTCGGCCTGACGCTTCGACAAGGCCCCGATGGCGCGCAGGTAGCGGGCGCTCACGGTGTCGATGCGGAACGGCCCGGGTGCGAGCGGTTCGGGGAGAATGCGTCCCGTGCGGTATTTTTCGGGTGCGATGGCGTATTTGCGGCCGATGCGCACCCAGGGTTCGAGCCGCCGGTAGAGCGAGTCGCTGATGCCGTAGCAGAGCGTCAGGTCCTCGGGTATGCGGAACACTTTGCCCGCGGCGCGGTATTTCAGCAGGCTCACCGCTTCGTGCTTCGTAAGCCCGAGTCGCCGCAGGTCGTCGAGCGAGGCCGTGTTGGGGTCGAAATGCGACATCACGACGCTGTCCGCGGGCAACGCCTCCTCCATCTCGGCCTCGGCGCGGCGGGCCGCTTCGGGGTCGGCTGCCGGGCGTACGAGCATCAGGGCTATGATCAGCAGCCCGGCCAACGGCAGGAATACCGCAATGGCGCGTATTTCGCGGTCGGAAAAAAGTTTAGCCATTGTTCTGTTTATGCGGTCATATGCTTTATCGTTTCAACTGCCGGGAGCATGCGTCGTCTCCCTTCCGGAGGGAGGCCGGGGCGGGGCCATGCTTGTAGATGGCTCCGCAGGCGGCAATGACGGCGGTCGAAAGCGATTTGTACGTCGAAGTGTGTATTCGTTTTGTCTATTTTCCGATCTCCTCCAATGCCCGCTTCACCGAGCCCCAGCGCAGCAGCAGTTCGCGGGCCTCGGTTTCGTCAAGCCCCGACGCCTCGGCGACCATCCGCGTTCCGCGGGCCACGAGCTTGTCGTTGGTCAGCTGCATGTTGACCATGCGGTTGCCTTCGACGCGTCCCAGCCGGATCATTACCGCCGTAGACAACATGTTGAGCATCAATTTCTGGGCCGTTCCGGCCTTCATGCGCGTCGATCCGGTCACGAACTCCGGTCCTACGACCGCTTCGAGCGCATACTCCGCTTCGGCAGCTACGGGCGACGCGGGGTTGCAGGTGATCGAGCCGGTCAGCAGTCCGTGGCGCCGCGCCGCGCGCAGTCCGCCGATCACGTAGGGCGTCGTTCCCGATGCCGCGATGCCGATCAGCACATCGCCGGCCGTGGGGTGGTAGGGCGCCATGTCGCGCCAGGCTCCTTCGGTGTCGTCTTCGGCGTGCTCCACGGCCCGCCGCAAAGCGCCGTCGCCTCCGGCGATCAGCCCGATCACCCGGTCGAACGGCACGCCGTAGGTCGGGGGCAGCTCCGAGGCGTCGGTGACCCCCAGCCGGCCGCTCGTCCCGGCGCCGATGTAAAACATCCGGCCTCCGCGCTGCATGCGCTCGACGATGCGTTCGACGAGTAGCTCCATGACGGGGATGGTCCGCCGCACGGCTTCGTGCACACGGGCGTCCTCGCGGTTGATGCCCGTCAGGATGTCGTGCACCGACATCCGTTGCAGGTCGTCGTAGGCCGAATCCTGTTCGGTGATTCTATCTTCCATAGTGGTATTTCAAAAGCCCTTCGGCGGGCGATTCTACGATGGTTTCCACGCGGCGGCCCTCCGCTTCCAGCGCCTCGCGCAGCAACGCCTCGAAGTGGGCCGCCACGCCGCCCAGCAGCGATACGGGGAGTTCCGCCGGATAGCGGCTCAAGTTGCGGGACGCAAAGTCGCGGAACGACCGGAGTACCAGCTCCCGGATCTCCGGGCGGTCGATATGCGCGCGTATGAAAGGTGCGAACGAGGCCAGAAAGCGGTTGGCGTAAGGCTCGCGGTAGACGCGGCGGATGATCTCCTCGTAATTCAGCCCGTGCGCCGCGAGAAACTCCTCTTTCAGCGGAATGTGCCCCTTGAAGATGCCGTTCACCAGGTTGCGCCCCAGCACGGCCCCGCTGCCCTCGTCGCCCAGCACATAGCCCAGCGGTGGGACGTTTTTCAGGATTTCGCCGTCGCGGCACAGGCAGGAGTTCGATCCCGTGCCGAGGATGCAGGCGATGCCCTCCCCGTGGCCCCAGAGCGCCCGCGCCGCGCCCAGCAGGTCCGATTCGACCGTAATGTCCGTCGTTCCGAAGTGCGCTTCCAACTCCCGGCGCAGCTTCTCGCTCGCTTCCGGGAAGGTCTCGCCGCACCCCGCGCCGTAGAATTTCACGCTCGTCACGCCGTCGCATGGCGGCAGTTCCGCGAGGGCTTCGCGTATCTGTTCGGCCGAGTGCTGCACGGCGTTGATCCCCCGCGTGCGCACGTTTGTCGTCCGTGCGCCGTCGCTGGCGATCCACGTGCATTTGGTCGATCCGCTGTCGGCTATAAGTACCATAATTCAAAGATACGGATTAATCTTCAAATTCCGGAAAAAAGCCATAACTAAATTTTTTAGTTTAAAAACTATGTAAAATAGTTGCATGTGAATTTTTTTTAGTTACCTTTGCTCCCGGGTGCATGAAAAAGGACCGATGAAGCGATGGGCGGCTGTTCCGGAGGGAGCATTGCCGGCCGGGCGTGTCCGGAAAGTCGTGGGACGAATCCGGCGGGATCGTCGGCCGCGAGGGCGCCGTTCGCCGCATCGGGACCGGACCGGGCGTTTTGCTGCGCCGCCGTATGCTGGAATGCCTCCGTTTCAACTGAAAACGATACCTGATAACGCTTGTTTGAGTGAAATATGAAAGAGAATCCTGAAAAACTGACACGCAGGGAAGAGGAGCTGATGCGCTGCTTCTGGGAGCACGGTCCGCTGTTCGTACGCGAACTGGTGGCCCTTTCGCCCGATCCCAAACCCCATTTCAACACCCTTTCGACGATGGTCCGCGCGCTCGAAGCCAAAGGCTATGTCGCCCACAACTCCTTCGGCAGCACCTACCAATACTATCCGGTGGTGAGCGAGGAGGAGTTTTCGCGCTCGACGCTCGGCAGCGTGATCAGCCGCTATTTCGAGAATTCCTACCTCGGGGCGGTCTCGGCACTGGTCGAGGAGGAGAAGATCTCGCTCGGCGAACTGCGCAGCCTGATCGACCGCATCGAAAATCAAAACCGATAGCGCCATGTACGACCTGATGATTTACAGCCTGAAAGTCGGCGTCTGCCTGGCTGTCTTCTACCTCTTTTTCAAATTGCTGTTGAGCCGTGAGACCTTCCACCGCTTCAACCGGATCGTGGTTCTGGGGGCGATGTTCCTCTCGTTCGTGCTGCCGCTGTGCGTGATCACGGTTTACCGCGAAATCCCCGTCCTGCCGGAAATCCCGGACGGGGAGGCTGTTGCGACGGCCTTCGCCGAACCGCTTTCCGAACCTTTTCCGTGGGAGATGCTCGCCGGGGCGGCATTCCTGCTCGGGGCGGCCGCCACGCTGCTGTGGACGCTTTGTTCGCTCATCGGAGTCCTGCGTCTGATCCGCGGCGGACGTCGCGAACGGCTGGAGGACGGGGCTGTGCTGGTGCGCACGGAACGGCCCGTGACGCCTTTCAGCTGGGGACGCTATATCGTGATGTCCGAGAGGGACCTGGCGGAAAACGGCGGGGCGATTCTGCTTCACGAACGGGCGCACCTGCGGCTGCGTCATTCGCTCGACCTGATCGTGACCGACGTTGCGGGCTGCCTGCAATGGTTCAATCCCGCGATGTGGCTGCTGCGCCGCGAACTGCGGGCCATCCACGAATATGAAGCCGACGAGGCGGTGCTCGACAGCGGCGTCGACGCCCGGAGTTACCAGATGTTGTTAATAAAGAAAGCTGCCGGCGGGAGGTGGTACTCGATTGCCAACAGCTTTAATCACAGTAAACTTAAAAACCGTATTACCATGATGTTGCGTAAAAAATCGTCGCGGTGGGCCGGGGCCAGGGCGCTCCTGCTCCTGCCGCTCACGGCCGTCGCCCTGGGGGCTTTCGCCGAAACCGCTTATGTCTTTCCGGAAGACAAAGGTAAAAAAGAAACCAGTACGATTTACATTCGGGGGTCGAAATCTTTTTCCGATGGGCAACAACCGCTGATTCTGGTCGACGGCCGGGAGGTGAAGTCGATGGACAGCCTCGCTGCCGACCGGATCGAGTCGATCACCGTGCTCAAGGATTCCGTTTCGATGGCTGTGTACGGCGAAAAGGCCGCCGACGGCGTGATTCTTGTAACGCTCAAAAAGACCGGAGAACCGGGCGATGGGGCGCAGGTCCCGGGACTGAAAGGCAAAGTCGTGACGGTCACCCGGGCGGACAGCGCCGGGACGAACGAGTCGACAACCGTGCGGGTGATCGGTCACGGTACGAGGCCGAAAGACGGAACGGTTGTGGTGAATACGGCCGGAATCGCGAAATCGTATCGGTTCAAGGTCGAGAACGGCTCGTCGGTCGAGTCGAATCCTGTATTTATCGTCGACGGCGTACAAGTGTCTGAAATCGAATCGCTCGACCCGGATCAGATTGAAAGCATGTCGGTGATCAAAGGCACGAATCTCCCCGGGGAGTTTGCCGACAAGGGGTATGAGGGCGTGATAACGATTACGACCAAACAGGCGGCTGCCGCGCAAAGAGCCGCCGCGAAGTCGGCCCGGGAGGGTATCGAAGCCGGGAGAGCCGGGATCGAAGCCGCCCGCGAAGGGTTGAAACTGGCCCGCAAGTATATGAGTTCCGATGACTGGAAGCAGGCCCAGAAAGCGCTCGACAAGGCCCAGAAGGAGCTTGAAGCGGCCCGCAAGGAGACTTCGGCACAGCTTTCCGAAGCGCAGAAAGCGGTGGGAACGTCGCTTAAACTTTCGGCGGACGCCGGGCATGCCGATAAGGTGACCATTCAGGGCACTCCGGAAAGTTCGGTGTCGGTTTATAAGGGACAGGTTACGCTGAAAGGCGGATTTCCCGACGGCATGCTGATCCGTATCAACGGCAGGGAGGCCTCGAAAGAGGATGTTGAACGGCTGGAATCCGGGAAGATCAAGCGCATGGAGGTCTACAAGGGCGACGAGGCCGTGAAGCGTTACGGCGAGAAGGGGCGCAACGGCGTGGTCGAGATTCGCGCCCGCAGGTAAAGGCTTAAAGGAAAAACCATAAGCAGATAAAAAGTTCACGAAGGCGGGGGATTCCACGGAATCCTCCGCTTTTTTGTGCGTGCCTATTTGAATTCGACGATCTCGGGCCGCGTCGGTCGGTAGCGGTACTGCTCCATGCGTGTCGGGTTCGAAAGGCGGAAATATTCGCTCTCGACCAGTCCGCGTTTGCCGAAGGCCACGCCCAGCCGGATCTGGATCGTGTTGAACACCAGCCGTTCGTTTCGCAGCCGCACGCCCAGTCCGAACGAGGTGAAGAAGTCGTTTTTGAAGATATTGGGCGAATAGCCGATCAGCCCGAAGTCGGCGAACCCGAAGACGGCGATGCGGAATCCCAGCGGCTGGTAGGGGGTGAATACCACCGTCTCGGTGTTGAGGATCATGCGGTTGGTTCCGATGATGTACTCCTTGAGGGCTTGCAGGCCGTCGGTGCGCGTGAAGCGGATGCTCTCGTCGCTGCCCGTCGCACGGTTCCAGCCCTGCGTGTAGTTGAAGGCGAGGAACTGGCGGATGCGGCTGCGCTTGAACAGGAAAAGGTTGGAGAACCACCGCAGGTCGACATCTACGGCGCTGCGCTGCCACATGCCGTTTTCGAGGTCTATGTAGCTTCCGAGCGTGAAGCCGCCCATGATGTAGCCCAGTCTGCGGAATCCACCCGTTTCGTAGCTCGCGCCGAGGTAGAGGGCGTCGTTGAATTCGCCCCACGAATAGCCCGTCGTCACTTCGGCCTTGTAGCCCGTCGCGAGATACTCGCGCGTACCGAATCCGTAGATCATGTTGGCCGTGTAGAATTTTTCGCGGTAGAGACCCCCGCCGACCAGCAGGGCGTCCTGGTCGTGCAGCGCGGGGTTGTAGTCCGGGGCCACGAGGGGCCTGCGGCTCACGCGCCGGTAGTTGTAGCGTCCCGAGAGATAAACGCTCGATTTGATCCCGCGCAGGTAGTGCGAGTAGCCGCCCCAGACGTCGAGGTTGCGCTCCTTCACCAGCAGCGACGTGTCCTGTTCGATCATGTAGCGCTTGGCTTTGATGTCGCTGTATGTAAGGCCTATCTCGTAGTCCGTGGGTTTGAGGAACTCTTTGCGCAGCCCCATGTTGAGCGTCGAGTTGTAGAAGTCGCGCCCTCCGCCGATCTCGGCGGTGTAGAAGGTCCCGAGCAGGTTGGGGATTTCGTATTCGACCATGTTGCCGCCGTAGGAGAAGTCCTTGCGGCTGAAGTTGGTCATAAATTTGAGTTTGTTGCCCGATCCGAAGATGTTGGCGTCGGAAAGCCCCACCATCGTCCGGCCCTCGGAATGCCATCCTCCGTCGACGGAGATGGTCCAGCTGTCGCGCGTGGTGATCAGGAGGTTCACGCGTGTCGAGTCCACCGCGTCGGGGAGCACCGTGACGTCGATGTCCGAGATGTAGTCGCGCGAGCGGATCAGCTGCTTGTTGCGCACGATGAGCTGTGGGTCGAGCTTGTCGCCCGAGCGGAACAGCAGGTCGCGCCGGACGACGCGGTCGCGGGTGAGCATGTGGGTTTTGTTGGCCATGCGTTCGAGCCGGTTGCCGCCGGGGTCGAAAACCTGCTGGCGTTCGATGGTGATGTCGCCGATGGTTTTCCCGGCGTAGGGTTCCAGCAGGCGGCTCTCGTCGGTGACGCGGCCGCTCATCGTGGTGTCGAGCACGGGTTTTACGAAGAGCATCCGGTAAAGCATGCGCGGCACGGCGCGCCGGCTGGTTTTCGACTGGATGCTGTCGTAGAGGCGCTGGTTGCGCGCCGATGCATCGGGATTCGTCACGCGGGCACTGTCGGGCGTGAACCGGTCGGGGGCGTGCGTGCCGGGTCCTGCGGCACGGACCGAGAGGACCGTTGCCGCCCCAATCAGGATCAGGGAAAATATGCAGAACCGGGCGAACATTGTGTCAAAGATAACGGATTTTTTCGGCAAAAAGTGCGACACAGGGGCCTAAATTGAGGATTCGATACCCATATCCCGATTATTCCGTCTCGGCGGTGGGTGCAGCTCCCCGCATGGCTTATAATCGGTGTTTTCCATCCCTCTCTTTTCTTTGCCGCGACGCCCTCCCCCGGAGAAGACGAAAAAGACGGCCC
>OGNC01000449.1_pt1 | contig 27531 bp, 28 predicted proteins | sample 1573311 | NCBI WGS metagenome assembly OGNC01 (sample SAMEA2581889, study PRJEB24529) | metagenome | biome: Human gut stool | place: China | collected 2011
AGGTTCTCGGCGTCAGCAAGGGCGCGTCGGAGGACGAGATCAAAAAAGCATATAAAAAGCTGGCGCGGAAGTACCACCCGGACATGAACCCCGGCGACAAGGAGGCCGAGGAGAAGTTCAAGGAGGTCAACGAGGCCAACGAGGTGCTGTCCGACCCGGAGAAGAAGGCGCGGTACGACCAGTTTGGCTTCGCCGGTGTGGATCCCAACTACGGCGCAGGAGGCGCCGGCGGGGGCTTTAGCGGCGGCTTCGACTTCGGCGACCTGGGCGACATCTTCGGCAGCTTCTTCGGCGGCGGGTTCGGCGGCGGGCAGGCGCGCCGCAACGGCCCCCAGCGGGGCGAGAGCATCCGCGCCAGCGTGTCCGTGACCTTCAAGGAGGCGGCCTTCGGCTGCGAGAAGGAGGTCACCATCCAGCGCAGCGAGCAGTGTACCACCTGCAAGGGCAACGGCTGCGCCCCCGGCACCACGCCGGAGATCTGCCCCGACTGTCACGGCAGCGGTGTGGTGCAGGTGCAGCAGCGCACGCCCATGGGCGTGTTCGCCAGCAGCCGTCCCTGCCAGCGCTGCCACGGCACCGGCAAGATCATCCACCAGCCCTGCACCGACTGCGGCGGCACCGGCGCGGTACGCAAGCGCAAAACCATCAAGATCAACATCCCCGCCGGTATCGACCACGGCCAGACCATCTCCCTGCGGGGACAGGGCAACGCCGGTAAGAACGGCGGCCCCGCCGGCGATCTGCTGATTACCGTGATGGTGCAGCCCCACGAGCTGTTCCGCCGGGAGGGCAACGATGTGTTCTGCGAGGCACCCATCACCTTCAGTCAGGCGGTGCTGGGCGCTACGCTGGAGATCCCCACCATCGACGGACAGGTGAAGTACGATATCCCCGAGGGTACCCAGACCGGCACGGTGTTCCGTCTGCGGGGCAAGGGCATCCCGGTGCTGAACGGCCGGGGCCGGGGCGACCAGTACGTTACCGTGACCATTGAGACGCCCCGCGGCCTGAACCGCGAACAGAAGGACGCACTGAAAAAGTTCGACGCAGCGCTGGGCGATGGAAATTACGAGAAGCGCAAGAGCTTTTTCAGCTTCAACAAGAAGAAATAAGGGTAGGAAGAAATAAGGTGCCGTATGTATCTGGCTGATTATCACACCCATTCCGACAGCTCGCCCGACGGGAAGGAGTCCATCGCCCGTCTGGCGGAGGCTGCCATTGCCAAGGGTTTGCAGGAGATCTGCATCACCGACCATGTGGATACCGTCTGCTGGGGCAGCTATGCGCCCCGCTGGGACTACGACTGGGAGCAATCTCTGGGCGAGCTGGAGGAGGCGCGGCGTCTGTACGGCAACCGGCTGACCATCCGGCTGGGGGCGGAGCTGGGCGAGGCGAATCTGGCCTTTGACCGGGCGGAGCATCTGCTCTCCCACGCGCCCAAGCTGGATTTTGTCATCGGCTCCGTCCACATGGCAGGGAAAAAATTTGGAAATTTTGACCTGTACTACGTTGAAAAAAATTCGGAAACGTATTATCATGCACTTATCGACAGTTATCTGGAGGATGTGCTGTCGCTGGCGAGGTGGGGCAAGTTCAGCGTACTGGGCCACCTGACCCTGCCGCTGCGGTACATCAACGAGAACCTGGGTGAGCGCATGACGTTCGACAGCCACATGGAGCAGGTGGAGGAGATCTTCCGCACCATGATCCCCAAGGGGCTGGGTATCGAATGCAACACCAACCGGGGCAACACCCCCCTGCCGGACAGCGGCATCCTGCGGCTGTACCGGGAGCTGGGCGGCGAGGTCATCACCCTGGGTTCCGACGCTCATTCCGGCGACATGGTGGGCTGCGCCATCCGCGAGCGGCAGCAGCTCCTGCGGGACTGCGGATTCCGGTATTTCTGTACATTCGAGGAAGGAAAGCCCCTTTTCCGACCGCTATAAAAGAAAAAGGAGAACACGACCATGAAAATTGCCATCGGCTGTGACCACGGCGGCTATCTGCTGAAGCAGGACATCCTGATCTGGATGGAGGAGCACGACATCGACTTTGAGGATGTGGGCTGCTTCTCTACGGAGAGCGTGGACTACCCCGTTTATGCGGAGAAGGTGGCGCGGGCTGTGGCCGCCGGCCAGTGCGACAAGGGCATCGTCATCTGCACCACCGGCATCGGCGTGTCCATGGCCGCCAACAAGGTGGGCGGCGTGCGCTGCGCTCTGTGTACGGACTGCCTGCAGGCGGAGATGACCCGCCGCCACAACGACGCCAACGTGCTGGCGCTGGGCGCCGGCATCACCGGCCCCAATCTGGCCAAGCGCATGGTGGAGATCTTCCTGTCCACGGAGTTTGAGGGCGGTCGCCATGCCCGCCGCGTGGCGCTGGTGGACGGCATCCAGCCCTGAGGGATCGCCTATGGCAACGAGAGGCTATAATAGCTACCGGGGCCGTACCTCCGCCGGAAAGATCGTATTGATCGTGGTACTTGTCTTGGTGCTGCTGGGCGCTGTGGGGTATCTTGTGGTGCAGAACTATCTGGTCTACGATGAGGCGGGGCAGGTACATCTGGAGCTGCCCTTCGGTCATCGCGGCCAGGAGGAGCAGACCGATAAGCCGCCGGTGGAGAATGTGGATATCGACCGGCTGGAGCCGGAGAGCAAGCTGACGCCGGTGACGGCGCTCCACGCCGTCCGTCTGCCGGACGACTGTCTGTGGTGGGGCGCGGACTACATCATGAACACGCTGGCACCCGAGGATATGGTGCTGGCGGTGAAGCGTGAAAACGGCGGCATCACCTACGACACGCAGGTGTCTGTACCCCAGAACGTCGTTGTGGAGCGGGGACGGCCACTGGACTGCTTAAAGCAGCTTCTGGCCAGCGACCGCCATACGGTGGGGCGCATCTGCTGCTTTGGCGACTCCGCCTACGCCCACGGCCTGCCGGAGACGGCGCTGGTGCGGGAGGACGGCGGCATCTGGTACGATGCCAACGGCGGTGCGTGGCTGGATCCCACCAATCCGGCGGTGCTCAGCTACATCACGTCGCTGGTGTCCGAGTGTGCGGAGCTGGGCTTTGACGAGATATTGCTGGACTGGTTCTGCTACCCGTCCACGGGTGCGCTGGACGCCATTGCCAACGGCGGCAGCGACCATACCCAGATCCTGACGGACTTTGCCAAGAGCCTGCGCAGCAGTCTGCCGGAGGGCGTGGCGCTGTCGGTGACGCTGCGGGGCAGCGGCGACAACGCCCTGACAGTGTCGGAGGCGGCGGAGCTGTTCGACCGCATCTACCTCCCTGCCGGAGAGGACGAGGCGGCGGTGCGCCGGCAGCTGCCGGAGGGCTACGACCCGGAGACGCGGCTGGTGGTGACGACGGCGGAGGCGCCGACGTCCGGCAGCTATGTCATCGGAGACTGAATCGAATTAAGGGCCGTTCGGCATATTGCCGAACGGCCTTTTTCTTGTGTTGACAACAGCGTGAACCGTTGTTATCATGGTGATATAACATAGAAAAGGAGAGGGTCCCATGAAGCAATTGATTTTTCTGATCATCGCGGTGGTTCTCGCCATTGCCGCAACCGTATTGGCATTTATCTTCGTCGTGCCGGAAAAGCGCCGGGAGAAGCTGAACGCCTTCGGCAAATTCCTGCACGACTTATGCAGCTTCAAGTTCCTTGTGGTGGAAAAGATCCTGCAGGCGCTGTACATCTTCTCTACGTCCTTCATCATTCTCTACGGCGTGCTCCAGCTGTTCAACGTCCAGAGAGATTACTGGACCGGCGAGAGCAGATGGATGGGCGGCACCGGCCTGCTGTGCATCATCGTGGGCCCCATCGCCGTTCGCCTCAGCTATGAGCTGATGATGATGGCCATTCTGCTGGTGAAAAATGTCATCTCCATCAACCGTAAACTGGCGGACGAGACCGGCAGCGCCGGCGGGGATGTGTTTGCCGCCCCCGATGTGGAGGAGCTGAAGAAGGCTATCCAGCGCAAGGAGCCCCAGCCGCAGCCTCCGGTTCAGCCCCAGTCTCCGTACCAGCAGCCCCAGCCTCCGTATCAACCGCAGCCCCAGCCCCCGGTTCAGTCCCAGCCGGAGCCCCAGCCCCAGCCTCCGGTGCAGCCGCAACCCGTCTGGGAGGAGCCTGCCCGTCCCGCTCAGTTCTGTCGTGAATGCGGCAGCAGACTGGAAAACGGCGTTTGCCCCCAGTGCGGGAAGCCCGCGCAGGAGCAGTAAGCGTCAGCATAGTAAAAAAAGACCGTCCGGCGTATGCCGGACGGTCTTTTTAGCTGCGGATAGATCAGTTGTTGTCGTCGGGACGGGGACGGCGGTACTCCAGTGCCGGCTCCTCGCCCTTGAGCACGCGGAGAGCGCCCTGCGCCAGCGCCAGCAGCTCGTCCTCGCCGGGGTAGACGGTGATGGGGGCGATCCAGCCGACCATCTCGGAGATGGCATCCACCGTCTCCTTGCCATAGGCGATGCCGCCGGTCAGGATGATCTGATCCACCTTGCCGTGCATAACGGCGGCCATGGCGCCGATCTCCTTGCCGATCTGATAGTGGAACGCGTCCACCACACCGGCGATTTTCTTATCGTGTTCGGCCTGCGCCAGCAGATAGCGCATGTCGTTGGAGCCGGTGTAGGCCACCAGACCGCCGCGGCCGGACAGCATACGGTGCATCTCAGCCTCGCTGTACTTGCCGGAGTAGCACTGCTTCACCAGCTGGCCGGTGGGCAGGGAGCCGGAGCGCTCGGGAGAGAAGGGGCCCTCGCCGTCCAGTGCGTTCTGGGTGTCCACCACGCTGCCTTTCATGTGGGCGCCGATGGAAACGCCGCCGCCCATGTGGCAGACGATGAGGTTCAGATCCTGGTAGCGCTTGCCGTTTTCCTTGGCGAAGCGCTTGGCCACGGCCTTCTGGTTCAGGGCGTGAAAAATGCTGACACGCTGGAACAGGGGATGACCGGCATAGCGCGCCACATCAGCCATCTCATCGATGACCACAGGGTCCACGATGTAGGAGGGGATGCCCAGCTCGTCGCCGATCTCGCGGGCGATCAGGCCGCCCAGGTTGGAGGCGTGCTGACCCTGAATGCCGATGGTGCAGTCCGTGACCATGTTGTCGTTGACGGCGTAGGTGCCGCCGCGGATGGGACGCAGCAGACCGCCGCGGCCGCTGACGGCGGACAGGGTGCGGGCATCGATGCCCTGCTCGCGCAGCGCGCGCATGACCAGATCGCGGCGCCAATCCTTCTGGGCGGCGATGCTGTTGAACTGGGCAACTTCCTCCGCGCTGTGGCGCAGGGTCTTGTCGAAGAGCAGCTGCTCGTCCTCGTACACACCAATCTTGGTAGAGGTAGAGCCGGGATTGATCACGAGAATTCTGTAAGACATTGTGGGTTTCCTCCTAAGTTTATTTGTTCCGTTCAGCGCCGTGATCGACGCCGTGTAAATTGCCACAGAACATTATACAAAATCTTTTCGCTTCTGTAAATGGGTTTTCCCTAAAAAGTGGCGGCTTTTTACCTCTTAACGGGAGAATGCATTGACAAAGCGGCCGGTATGCCCTAAAATAATAAGATTAGTACCCGTATTTTGAGCCGTCCTTCCATTCGGGGCGGCGGAAAAGGAGATAAAGACCCATGGAGAAGAAGACGTTTTATATCACAACGCCCATTTACTATCCGTCGGACAAGCTGCACATCGGCCACACCTACTGCACCGTGGCCACCGACGCCATCGCCCGCTATAAGCGCTTGCAGGGCTATGACGTGATGTTCCTCACCGGCACCGACGAGCACGGCCAGAAGATCGAGACGAAGGCGGAGGAGGCCGGCATGACGCCGCAGGCCTTTGTGGACCGCATCGTGGAGGGCGAGCGGGGCGTGCTGGATCTGTGGAAGCTGATGAACATCTCCAACGACCGGTTCATCCGCACCACCGACGACTACCACTGCGCCGCCGTGCAGAAGATCTTCAAGAAGATGTACGACAACGGCGACATCTACAAGGGCGCCTATAAGGGCAAGTACTGCACCCCCTGCGAGTCCTTCTGGACGGAGAGCCAGCTGGTGGACGGCAAGTGTCCCGACTGCGGCCGCGAGGTCCACGACGCCGAGGAGGAGGCCTACTTCTTCCGTCTGAGCAAGTACGCCGACCGTGTTCAGCACCTGCTGGAGGACACCGACTTTTTGCAGCCCCGCACCCGCGTCAACGAGATGGTGAACAACTTCATCAAGCCGGGTCTGGAGGATCTGTGCGTCAGCCGCACCAGCTTCAAGTGGGGCATCCCTGTGGACTTCGACCCCGGCCATGTGGTCTATGTGTGGGTGGACGCCCTGTTCAACTACTGCACGGCGCTGGGCTTCGATAACGACCGCTACAACGACTACGACAAGTATTGGCCCGCCGATTACCACATCGTGGGCAAGGAGATCGTCCGGTTCCACTCCATCATCTGGCCCGCCATGCTCATGAGCATGGGTATGCCCCTGCCCAAGCACGTCTACGGTCACGGCTGGCTGGTCATCGACGGCGGCAAGATGTCCAAGTCCAAGGGCAACGTGGTGGATCCCTACGTGCTGGCGGAGCTGTTCGGCGTGGACGCGCTGCGCTTCTTCCTGTTGCGCACCTTCCCCTTCGGCTCTGACGGCAACTTCTCCAACGAGCTGCTGATCTCCACCATCAACACCGACCTTGCCAACAAGCTGGGCAATCTGGTGAGCCGTACCACCGGCATGGTGGAAAAGTACTTCGGCGGCAAGCTGCCCGCCGACCGGGAGGATTCCCCGGAGGACTGCGACCTGAAAAAGACCGTGTGCGCCCTGCGCGACCGGTACGAGGCGGAGATGGAGAAGCTCCAGCTCCAGAACGGTCTGGACGAGATCTTCAAGGTCATCGACCGCGCCAACAAGTATATCGACGAGACGACGCCGTGGACGCTGGGCAAGGACGAGAGCAAGCGCGTCCGTCTGGCCACGGTGCTGTACAACCTGCTGGAGACCATCCGCGTTTGCACCGCGCTGTTACAGCCGGTGATGCCGGAGAGCTGCGGCAAGATCTTCGCCAAGATCGGCGCGGATGATGCCGCCCGCACCTGGGACAATGCCAACGTGTGGGGCGTGCTGCCTGCCGAGGCACAGGTCAGCAAGGGCGAGAACCTGTTCCCCCGCGTGGACGTGGAGGTAACGCTGGAGAAGCTCAACGCCATGCAGGAGGCTCAGAAGAAGGCCGCCCTCCCCGCTGTGGAGGTGGAGCCCTTTGTGGCCGATGAGGTGGACTTCGACACCTTCCTGAAGTCCGACTTCCGCGCCGTGAAGATCAAGAGCTGCGAGGCGGTGAAGAAGTCCGACAAGCTGCTGAAGTTCACGCTGGATGACGGCAGCGGCACCGACCGTATTATCGTCTCCGGCATCCACCATTACTACGAGCCGGAGCAGCTCATCGGCAAGACCGCCGTGGCCATCGTGAACCTGCCGCCCCGTAAGATGATGGGTATCCCCTCCTGCGGTATGCTGCTCTCCGCCGTCCACAAGGAGAAGGGCGAGGAGAAGCTGCACCTGATGCTCATTGACGACAGCGTTCCCGCCGGCGCCAAGCTCTGCTGAGCCGCCTGCCTGCGGGGATGGACCCTGCACCGTCACGCGCAGCGCCGCTATAGGAGGAAAAGGAGCATCCACCCTGTATGGGTGGATGCTCCTTTTTTATAAGGCTGTTTGGCGGGGCAATGCCTTACAGGCCGCCGGCCTCGTAGGAGCCGAAGCCCTTGCCCAGCACCTCGTTGGCGTCGTAGACGATGATGAAAGCGTCGGGGTCCACCTGCTGTACCCGCTTTTTCAGCTGGATGATCTGGTTTTTGCCGAAGGCGCAGAGGATCACCTTCCGCGCCTGATGGGTATAGCCGCCCTCGCCGCTGAGCAGGGTGATGCCCCGGTTCATGTCCAGCAGCGCGGCGGTCAGCTCCTCGTAGTGGTCGGACACGATGCACGCCACCTTGGAGCGCTTGCCGCCGTACACCACCCGATCCATGATGAGGGAGATCAGGTACAGCGACGCCACGGCGTACAGGCCGCGGCTCAGGTCGTGGAACGCCAGCGTGTACAGCACCACGATCAGCCCGTCCAGCAGGCTGCACAGCGCACCGATGGACACGCGCTCCAGCCGCAGCCGCAGCAGCCGCGCCGCCAGATTGGTGCCGCCCACGGTGGCGGTCTGCCGCAGCATCAGGCCGCAGCCGGTACCCACCAGCACGGCGCCGTACACGCAGGCCAGCACCGGCTCGATGGGCGGGAACGTCACGAACTGATCCAGCAGGTCGATGAGCAGGGAGCTGACCAGCATGGCATACAGCGAGGCCATCAGCCAGTCCCGTCCCACCTTCTTCCAGATCAGGAAGAACAGCGGCAGGTTCATCAGCAGTACCTGCACGCCCACGGGGAATTTCGGAATAAACAGTCCGATCACCTGCGCAAGGCCGGTGAAGCCGCCCATGCACATCTGGTTGGGGGCATAGAACCAGCAGAAGCCCAGCGCATACAGCGCGCATCCCAGTGTGATCTGGGCGAAACGCAGCAGCGAGTGACGAAAAGTGTTCCCCATGCAGCAATCCTCCCCCCAAAAGCCGCCAAAACGGCAATCTATATCCGGAGGCCATCCTATCAGGCGGCGCGGGGTTTGTAAAATAGACATTTTTCCCATCCGACATGAATTGAATTCATGCCGGCGGCGGCAAAAAGCACAGGCATGGCCTGTGCTTTCCCGGTATGGTCAGCTGCGGGGCGGCGCTTCCTCCCCACAGAGCATTTCGGCGGCGCAGCGGCAGAAGGTCTCGGCGGCGGGGCTCAGACGGTGCTGGGGCAGCGTGGCCAGACAGATGGTGCGGGTGGGCCGTCCGGCCAGATAGCGCAGGCACACCCGGCGGTCGTCGTGGTCGGCCAGCAGCATCCGGGGCAGGATGGTCACGCCCCGGGACTGTCCCACCAGCGAGAGGGCGGCGTAGTCGCTGCTGACGCTGGCGCCCTCCGTTACGGCACAGCCCGCCCGGCGCAGGATATCCCCTACGTCGTAGTCGACGCCCTCGGCGGGGACGATGACCCGCTGCTGCCGCAGCTGCTCCGGCGGCACCTCCTCCAGCGCGCACAGCTCGTGGCCGTGGGGCAGCACCAGCAGCAGCTCATCCTCTACCAGCGGCGTCAGGCGGAAGGGCTGCTTGGTGGCGGCGGACAGAAAGCCCACATCCACCTTCTTTTTCAGGATCCACGTCTCCACGTCCTCGTAGCTGCCGTCCTGAAAGCGGATCTGCACGGCGGGGAAGCGCCGGGCCATATGCTCGATCAGCTCCGGCAGCCAGCGGATGGCCACGCTGCTGATGCAGCCCACCGAGACGGTGCCGGATACGCGGTCGCTCAGCTCCCCTGCCTTCTGTATCAGCCGCTCCTGCGCGGTCAGCATGGCGGCGGCGTAGGGCAGCAGCGCCCTGCCGTTTTCTGTCAGGCAGACGCCCGTGTGCAGCCGCTGCAAAAGCTGCGTGCCTAAGCTCTGCTCCAGCCGGCGCAGGGCGTGGCTGGCGGCGGACTGGGTATAGCCCAGCTCCGCGGCGGCGCGGGTGATGTTGCCCAGCTCTGCGGCGCGGGTGAATAGCTTCAGATCGTTGACGTCCATACATCGCTCCTATATCTGCGGGGCGCGGCGCGGAACCGCGCCGACTCTGCTGCATTCTTGCGGCGACCCGGCGGCTCTGTGCGGGTCAAATATTAGTATACACCGGGCTTGCGGCGGACAAAAGACGTGATTTTGTCCAAAAACCCTCTCCCCTGCCCGTCAATATCGACAAAGGCGCGGCGTCCCGGCGCCGCGGGGCGATAGGGGTTGACATTTATCGGGCAAATGTTATAGTGAGAGAACAACTGCATGGGCAGTGATTACGAATATTTGGAGGGTCACATACCATGGAAGCATTTGATATTCTCGTCATCGGCGGCGGCCCCGGCGGCTATTCTCTGGCCATTGCGGCGGCCCGCAAGGGTCTGAAGACAGCGCTCTTTGAAAAGGAGCATCTGGGCGGCACCTGCCTGAACATCGGCTGCATCCCCACCAAATATCTGGTGGATAAGGCCAGCACCATGCGGAAGCTCCGCGGACTGGTGAAAAAGGGGATCCTCACGGAGACGGGCGGCCTCAACTACCCGCAGGTACAGCAGGGCAAGAGCGAGGTCAGCGCAAAGCTGGTCAACGGCGTCAGCTTCCTGCTGAAGAAGTGCGGTGTTACGGTCATCACCGGCGAGGCGATCTTGAAGCCTGACCGGGTGGTGGAGTGCGGCGGCGTGGCGTACACCGGCAAGAACGTGGTCATCGCCACGGGCAGCGTACCCATGATGATCCCCGTCCCCGGTCACGAGTACTGCATCGACTCCACCGGCGCGCTGGCGCTGACGGAGCTGCCCGCCAGCATGGTGGTCATGGGCGGCGGTGTCATCGGTCTGGAGCTGGCCTGCGCCTTCGCGGCCTTCGGCACCAAGATCACGGTGGTGGAGATGATGCCGGAGCTGCTGCCCCGGGAGCAGAAGGAGGCGGTGCGCGTCCTGACGCGGGAGATGAAGAAGCTGGGCATCTCCATGAAGACCGGCGCTAAGATGCTGCGCGTCGAGAAGGACGGCGAGCGGCTGCGTGCGGTCTACGAGCTCAAGGGCGCGGAGGAGGCCGTGGACTGTGAGCAGGTGCTGATGGCTGCCGGCCGCAGAACCAACCTCAGCGGCATCGACGCCCAGGCGCTGGGTCTTGCGCTGGATCAGAAGAAGTGCATCGTGGTGGACGACCATATGCGTACCAATCTGCCCGGCGTTTACGCCGTCGGCGACGTGGTGGGCGGCTATCAGCTGGCCCATGCTGCCTATGCCGAGGGCGAGGCGGCGCTGGCGGACATTTTGGGCGAGGACAAGCCCTACGGCACCATGCCGGTCCCCGTCTGCACCTACACCCTGCCGGTGCTGGCGTCCGTGGGTCTGACCACCGAGGCTGCCGAGGCCGCCGGCTATGAGCCGGTGCTGGGCGCCTTCGACTACGGCGCCAACGGCATGGCGCTGGCGGAGGGGGCTGTGGGCCGCGTGTTCGTGGTGGCGGACAAGAACACCACCAAGACGCTGGGCGTCTCCATCGTGGGCGAGAACTCCGCCGAGATGATCGCCTTTGCCACCGCCGCCGTGGCGGAGGGCTGGACCACCGAGCAGTGGGAAAAGACCGTGGTGGCACATCCCTCCCTGTGCGAGATGGTGCGGGAGGCGGCGTTGGCGGCCTTTGGGCGCTCTGTCCACACCGCGTGACCGCCCGCCGCACAGAAGCGGCATAAGACATATCGAGCAAAAAAGATGACGGCAAGAGCCGTCATCTTTTTTGCTGCATGGAGCTCCGCGCTTCAGGGGGGGAGAAGCGGCGGCGCGGCGGCGGTAAAGAGGCAGGCATGGGTACCCAGCGCCTTGGCCTCGGTCAGCACCCGATCCATTTCCTCGAAGGTCAGGCTCTGCTTGTGGCCGTACTCCGCTCTGCCGCGTGGGAGATCTTTTCGGTGATACTCATTGGTCCGCCGTCCTTTCTTTTATAAAGTCCATAGGTTGTTTTATGTGTTTTTTCCGGTAGAAATGAAATGCGATGCAGGAGGCCAGCATCTCCGCCAGCTGGATGCCCGCCGCCGTCAGGAACTGAGGGGAGCGGATATCCGAGAGGCTCATGCCCATGATGGGGAACAGCACGCAGGTGGTCAGAAAGCCCAGCAGACACGCGGGCAGATAGTCCCTGTATCTTACGCCTACCGCGCCCATGTAGGCGCTGACCACATCGGCGGACAGGATGCCCAGCAGACGGACGATCAGCACGAAGAAGAAGTCGCTGCCGCCCCGCAGCTCCCGGAACATGGCGGACTTCGGCCAGCGGCGGAGGATATACTGCACCGCCTGACTGCCCAGCTTCCGCCCCAACCAGTAGGGGAGGCTGACCATCACCGCCGTTCCCGCGAGGTTCACCGCGATGGCCACGGGGAGGGAAAACAGAACGCCGCTGGCGGCATACAGCAGGCCGCTGTACAGGAAGATGCTCAGGCTCTTGACGGCGAACAGCGCCAGCAGGAGCGCGGCGGCCAGCGCCGGGTGCCGGGGCGAGTAGGTGAGGATGCCCTCCAGCGTGAAATCCTCCCGGTGCAGCAGACACAGCACCATGATGACGAGCCACACCGCGCCCAGCAGACATCGCGCCAGCCGCAGCTGCCGCCGCTTCGGCGATGCCTTACCAGACATGGGCGTGGGCGGCCTCCGCTTGGGAGGCGGACGGCACAACGCGGGTGAAAGCGGGGTGACGGCCTCTGTCCAGTGCGAACACGGCGGCGTATACCACGGCGCCTGCCGTCTCGATCATCATGTCGCCCATGGTGTCGATGAGGCCGATGTCGATATAGCCCTCCAGCGCCACGCCGTTGACGATAACGCTGTCGATCTGGTCGATGCTGCCGATCACACCCACCGCGTCGCCCAGATCGTAGGAGTGGATGGCGGTGACGAGGGTATCCCGCTGCATATCCGTGCCGAACCAGCGATCCATGCCGTACTCGTAGAACTCCCACAGCGCGGAGACGGAGATGGAGAACAGCACCGCAAACAGGATACGCAGCCGCCGGTCGTCCTGATAGTCCTTGTTGAGAAGCACGGGGATGTAGGAGCCCAGCACGGCGAATACCACGCCGCCGCTGAAGTGCAGCAGCTTGTCCCAATGGGCGATGAGGTAGTACAGCTTGTAGATGCGCCCCGACATACCGCCCAGCAGATACAGCATACTGAACACCAGCAGCGCGTTGGAAATCCGGTAGCCCCACGTCTCCAGCACATACGGCACCAGCACGCCGATGCCCACCAGCAGACACACCAGCGCGTCGGACAGCGGGCCTATGCGCAGGGAGCGCATCATGGAGAACAGCACGAACAGCTCACAGGCTGCCCAGAACCAGACGCGCCAGCGCGCCTGCTCTGCGTGGATACATTGCTTCACGTTTTGCATAGTGTCACCTCCACACCGGTTTTGGCTGGCGGCCGAGCCGTTACAGCCGGATCGTAAAATTGCCTGCCGCTGCTCGGTAGATCCTGCCGCCCTCCCGACCGGCGGTGCGCTCTGCGGCGTTTGCCGCAGGGTCGCCCGCCGCCATGCATCGGGGGGGGCGCTCGGCTTGTCGAAGGGCTGTCTCGCGGCGAAACACATCCACCCGCCGGAGATGCCCGCGACGACCGGGACTTTGCGTGTACGGCTTTTGATACGATCACCTTAACGAGCTTTTTACACAAAAACCATGGATAAACGGGTCTCTCTGTCTAATTTTTGGCAGAATTCCGTATATGTACAAATTTGCGCAAAACCGCGTTCTTACGCAAAAGAGCCGCCCTTGGGGCGGCTCTTGCAGGTCTAAATAGTATGTAGCGGCGTTTTTGGCAGATCGGGGAAAGTGAATAAAAATTACGCACGCCGCCGTCCGGTGAACAATTTTTGTTCACCGCACTTTTTCTGCTTATTGAACAAAATGCGGCGGGGGTGTATGTTTTCGCCATCAAGCAGAAAACATAGAGCCATGAGCTTACAGGAGGTTTTACGATGTATTATTCCAGTGGTAACTATGAAGCCTTTGCCCGTCCCAAGAAGCCGGAGGGCGTGGACAACAAATCCGCCTATATCGTGGGCAGCGGTCTGGCGGCTCTCTCCGCCGCCTGCTATCTGGTGCGCGACGGCCAGATGCAGGGCGAGCACGTCCACATTCTGGAAAAGGGCGAGCTGCCCGGCGGCGCCTGCGACGGCTACAAGTTCGAGAATCTGGGCTATGTGATGCGCGGCGGCCGGGAGATGGACAACCACTTTGAGGTCATGTGGGATCTGTTCCGCTCCATCCCCTCCATTGAAACAGAGGGCGTCAGTGTGCTGGACGAGTACTACTGGCTCAACAAGGAGGATCCCAACTACTCCCTGTGCCGCGCCACCGAGAAGCGCGGACAGGACGCCCACACCGACGGCAAGTTCAGCATCTCCGACAAGGGCGCCATGGAGATCATGAAGCTGTTCTTCACCCCCAACGAGGAATTGCAGGACAAGAAGATCACCGATTTCTTCGATGACGAGGTGCTTTCCTCCAACTTCTGGCTGTACTGGCGTACCATGTTCGCCTTCGAGAACTGGCACAGCGCGCTGGAGATGAAGCTCTATATCCAGCGGTATATCCACCATATCGGCGGCCTGCCCGACTTCACCGCCCTGCGCTTCACCAAGTACAACCAGTATGAGTCCATGATCCTGCCCATGGTGAAGTATCTGGAGAGCCACGGCGTGCAGTTCCACTACGGCGTGCAGGTGTGCAACGTGGAATTTGACTGCACCGACCCCGCCCGCAAGCTGGCCAAGCGCATCGACGTGCTGCGCGGCGGCGAGAAGGACACCATCGATCTGACGGAGAACGATCTGGTGTTCATCACCAACGGCGGCTGCGTGGAGAACTCCTCCATGGGCAGCCAGAACAAGCCCGCCGCCTACAACACCGAGCTGCGAGAGGGCGGCGGCTGGGATATGTGGCGCAAGATCGCCGCGCAGGATCCCGATTTCGGTCATCCCGACAAGTTCTGCCACGACCCGGAGAAGACCAACTGGATGAGCGCCACCGTGGAGACGCTGGATGGGCGCATCATCCCCTATATCAAGAACATCTGCAAGCGCGATCCCTTCACCGGCCATGTGGTCACCGGCGGCATCGTCACCGTGAAGGACTCCTCCTGGCTGATGAGCTGGACCATCAACCGCCAGCCCCAGTTCCGTGACCAGCCCAAGGATCACTGTCTGGTGTGGGTCTACTCCCTGTTCACCGACAAGCCCGGCGACTTCGTGAAGAAGCCTATGCGGGACTGCACCGGTAAAGAGATCTGCATGGAGTGGCTGTACCACATCGGCGTGCCGGAGGAGCAGATCGAGGACATGGCGGCCAACAGCGCCAACACCGTGCCGGTGATGATGCCCTATATCGACGCGTTCTTCATGCCCCGCGCCTACGGCGACCGGCCCAAGGTCGTGCCGGACGGCAGCGTGAACTTCGCCTTCCTCGGTCAGTTTGCCGAGACGCCCCGCGACACCATCTTCACCACCGAATATTCCATGCGTACCGGCATGGAGGCCGTGTACACCCTGCTGAACGTGGATCGCGGCGTGCCGGAGGTCTGGGGCAGCGTCTACGATGTCCGCGACCTGCTGAACGCCACCGTAAAGCTGCGGGACGGCAAGAAGGCCACCGACATGGATCTGAGCTTCGGCGAAAAGATGGTCCTGAAGAAGGCCCTCAGCAAGATCGGCGGTACCGATGTGGAAAAGCTGCTGAAGCAGTACGGCGTCATCTGATGCCGCGTCCCGCGATGGAAAAACAATAAAAGAGGCGCGCCGGTCAAACCGGCGCGCCTCTTTTCAGCGAAAAAATGTTTTGGCGCTTACTGCTGGGAGGCCAGCGCAATGGCCTGCTGGATGTGGTCGCAGAAGTTCTCCCGTCCCACCTTGTCCACGAAGCCGGCGCGCTCCATCACGTGCAGGGGCTGCTCGTTGACGTGGGAGAAGATGACCCGCACGCCCTTCTTGGCGCACTCGTCATACAGCGCCTCCAGCGCGTTGAGGGCGGTGACGTCCAGCGCATTGACCATGTGCATACGGATGACGAGGCAGCGGGTGAACTCCTTGACGGTGATCTCGCCGATGTGGTCGGCCATGCCGAAGAACAGCGGCCCGCGGATCTCGTACACACGGACGTGCAGCGGCACCTCGGTGAGCTGATCCTCCGGCATATCCTTGTACTTCCAGCCGCGCACCTCCGTCTCGTCGCTCATGCGCTTCATGAACAGCAGCGCCGCCAGCAGCATACCCACCTCGATAGCCACCACCAGATCGAAGATGACCGTCAGCAAAAAGGTCAGCACCAGCACCAGAATATCGCTCTTGGGGGCGCACTTACACAGCCGCACAAAGGGACGCCACTGGCACATATTATACGCCACGCTGAACAGGATGGCGGCGATACAGGGCATGGGGATGAGGGCTGCGTAGGGCATCAGCACCACCAGCACCAGTACCAGCACGGCGGCGTGGATCATGCCCGCCACGGGGGTGCGGCCGCCGGACTTGATGTTGGCGGCGGTACGGGCGATAGCACCGGTGGCGGGGATGCCGCCAAACAGCGCCGAGCCCACGTTGCCGATGCCCTGTGCGATCAGCTCCGTGTTGGAGTTGTGGTGGGAGGCCACCATGCCGTCGGCCACCACGCAGGACAAAAGACTCTCGATAGCGGCTAAGATGGCGATGGTGAAGGCGCTGGGCAGCATAGCCTGCACAGTGTCAAAGGAGAAGTCCGGCGGGGTGAAGGAGGGCAGCCTGTTGGAGATGGTGTAGAGGTCGCCGATGGTGTTCACCGGCAGGTGCAGAAGCTTCACCATGGCGATGCCCACCAGCACGGCGATGAGGCTGCCGGGGATGAGCTTATTGATGCGGGGCCAGATGAGGAGAACGGCCAGACACACCGCGCCCACCAGCGCCGCCCAGAGGTTGACGGTATCCAGACTGCGGAAGAAGCAGGCGGCCTTTTCCATGGTCTCAATGGGCTTTTCCGGGTAGCTCACGCTGAAAAAGTCCTTCCACTGTCCGATGAAGATGGTCACGGCGATACCGGCGGTAAAGCCGGTGGTGATGGTGTAGGGGATGAAGCGGATCAGACTGCCCAGCTTCAAAACACCCATCAGGATCAGGATGATGCCTGCCATGACGGTGGCAAGGGCCAGCCCGCCCATGCCGTGCTCCGCCACGATGCCCGCCACGATGGTGGCAAAGGCGGCGGTGGGGCCCGCGATCTGCACCCGGCTGCCGCCGAAGAAGGAGATCAGGAAGCCCGCGATAATGGCGGTGTAGATGCCCTGCTCCGGGCCGACGCCGCTGGCCAGCGCCAGCGCGATGGAAAGGGGCAGTGCGATGATGGCCACGATGACGCCCGATACCGCGTCCTTGGCGAACTGCTTGCCGGAATAGGACTTCAAGCAGTCAAACAGCGCGGGGGCGAATACTTTCTTATGCATAAGGTACCTCTCTCGTCCTTTTTTGCCGCGACGCGGCCTTACCATCATAGCGCTTTACCACCGCCGCTGCAACCCGAAAAACGGCGAAAAAGCCAATTTTTAGGCGATTTCTTTGTGGGAATGTTACAAAGAGCGCTCGCCGGCACAGCCGGTGAGCGCTCTTTTCGGTCAAACAGTGGATAAACGCCGGGAAAACAGGCCATTTACCGGGCGTCCGCCGGATAGTTCCGGAGCAGCGCCTTGTAGAAATCCACCGCCAGATGGAGCTTTTCCACGCTGATATTCTCGTTCTCCCCATGCACCGATGCGTATTGCTGCTTGTCGATGTCGATGGGGGCGAACCGGATCACCGTGTCGGAGAGATCGGTGAACTGCCGTGCGTCCGTTCCCGCCGGCAGGATGAAGGGTACCGCCGCGGCATAGGGGAAGGCGGCCTCCACCGTCTTTTTGATCTACCGGTAGCCGTCGCTGGTGAGGGAGGCGGGGCGGTAGTACTCGTTGTCCTCATCCCGCAGCGTCAGCTCCACGTCGTGCTTGGCCGCCATATCCCGCAGGGCGTCCAGATCCTTTGCAAGGTCGGCGTCATTGATGCACCGCAGAAACGCCTCGCACCGGCAGCTTCCGTCCTCATGGTCGTAAAAAGACCCACCGCAAATTGCGGAAGGCACAGTCTTACGATGAGGGAGGTGTCGACTTTTCTCATTTCTCCCCCTGCTTGCTGTCCTTGATGTAGCGCAGCGCGCAGATATCGTCGCCCTTGGCGATGGCCTTGGGCAGCTCCAGCCGTGCGTCGAAGCACTTGCCGATGCCGTGGTCGCCGCACATGGCGATGTCGCAGAGCCGGGCGATCTCCTCATCGGTGCAGCCGGCCTTCTGCCACGCCTTGACCAGCGGGCAGTAGTGGAAATCCAGATACAGGGTATCGTCGGTGTTCTCCACCAGATCCATCTCAAAGACCCAGCGGGCCGCCTTGGTGAACAGCGTCTTGCGCAGACCCTTCAGGCTCTTGGTACCGCCCTTTTTCACAAGGTCGTTACCCTGCGAGATGCCGCAGCGGGAGATGGCTGCCGAGGCAAAATCCCTGGGGTCGAGGCCGCGCTTCTCCGCCTCGTCCACCAGCAGATACAGCCAGAAGGCACGGTGCTCCAGCAGCTCGCGGATCTTGACCACGAAGGCGTTTTTGATCTTGGACTCATTGACGATTCTTGACATGATTTTCTTTCCTCTCGTTGTTTCTGTCGTCCTTTTCGGAAAGCGGCATACCATTTGTTTTGCCGCTTTTACACACGAGGACGATTATACCATACTTCCGCGGTTTTGTATCTACCTATTTTGACAGGTGTTTTATGAAAGATACACCGCGGTGCGGACGGCCTCGCACGAAAAAACACCGCCAAGGGCGGTGTTTTTTCGTGAAGGAATAAGCGCAGATGAAATTGATGCGCCTTGTTGCTGTCAGGTGGGGCTGCGCATGGGGAAAGGAGCTTACCGCTGCACGCGGCCGGAGCCGTCGCCACCGCAGAGCTTTTCCACCTCCGCCACGGTGACACGGTTGAAGTCGCCCTCAACGGAGTGCTTCAGCGCCGAGGCCGCCACGGCAAACTCAATGGCGTCCTCTTCGTTGGAGATGCACACATCCACGTAGCGGCACAGCTCTGTCATGGCGGTGCGCGCCTGCTCGCGAGTCCACAGCTTGCCGCGGTAGTTCAGGTCGCAGGAGATCTTAACACCCCGCTTTTTGGCGGCGATGCAGGCCTCCTTGCAGATCTCCACCAGATTCGGTCCCAGAGCCGGGGTGATGCCGGTAAAGTGGAACCAGTCTGCGCCCTCGAAAATGGTGTCCCAGTCGAAATCCGTGGGCTGTGCCTCCTGAATGGCGGAGTGGGCGCGGTCATAGATGCACACGCTGCCGCGCTGGGAGGCGCCCTTTTCCAGATAGTAAATGCCGACGCGGTCGCCGCCGCGCACGATGGAGCCGGTATCCACACCTAAGCCCCGCAGGGCGTTGACCGCACCCTGTCCGATGGCGTGAGCCGGCAGCTTGGTCACGAACGCCGCATCCATGCCGTAGTTGGCAAGAGACACGGCCACATTGGCCTCGCCGCCGCCGAAGGTCGCCTGCAGCTGATCGTTCTGGAAAAAGCGGTAGTACCCGTTGGGTGCCAGCCGCAGCATGATCTCACCAAATGTAACGATACGCTTGCTCATAGTCAGATCCTCCTCACTTCCGCAGCAGATGAATGGCAAATCCGCCAAAATCACCGTCGATGTAGATGGCTGTCGTGTTGCCCTTGGCATCCGTTTTACGAGTCTCGGGCAGACACCGGATACCGGATAGGCTCAGGTGATACACCGCTCTGTCCACGTTGCAGGTGGCAATGGCGATGTGACCCATTTCGCCGCGCCCCGGCATCTTGGTGCATTCCACGGCGTGGAGCGCCTGCACCGAGGAGTTCCCCTCCCGGTAGGTGAAGCCGAATATGGCGCACAGCGTCTGTGCCAGCTGTGCCGCCTCCTCCTCGTTCTGGCAGTTGATGCCAATGTGGTCCAGCGAGAAGTCCAGCATCGTGTGGACGGCCTGACGGCTCAAGCGGGTGACCTCGTCCCAGTCCTCCCGCTGCAAAAGCTCGCCCTTGACCATCCAGGTGCCGCCGCAGGCGACGATCTGGTCGAAACTGAGATAGTCCGTCAGATTCTTGGCGTTCACGCCGCCGGTGGGCATCCATTTCAGCGTTTTGTAGGGGCCTGCCAGCGCCTTGAGCTTGGCAACGCCGCCGTTCTGCTCCGCAGGGAAGAATTTCACCACATCCAGACCCAGTGCCATGGCCTGCTCCATCTCGCCGGGCGTGGCCGTGCCGGGGATCATCAGCGCACCCTTGGACAGCCCGTAGGTCACGGTGTCCGGGTTGAAGCCGGGGCTGACGATAAACTGCGCGCCTGCTGTCAGTGCGCGATCCACCTGCTTGCGGTCCTTGCCCAGAGCCTCCCACAGACCGGAGAGGTACACCGCGCCCAAGGCACGGTCGTACAGACCGTAGCCGGCCCGGCCCTGCTCATCCCAGATCATGCGCCCGTGGTCGGGACGGATATATCCGTCAAAGCCCACCTCGTAAAACGCCTTCATGATCTCGTACAGATCCAGACTGCCGTCTGCGGAGAAATGCGCCGCCTCCTCAAACTGTCCGGGTCCGGTGAACTTGATGTTGCGCACATGGGCGAAGTGGATGCGGCCCTGTGCGCCGAACTCCCGTACCATAGCGGGGATATCATTGCGGGGATCGGAACCCATGGAGCCGGAGCACATGGTCAGGCCATTGCAGGGGCTGTCCACCAGAGAGGATCCGCCGCACGTTTTCTGCATTGTTGCAGATCCGAGGCAGACCGAAGATACCGCGCTTCGTGCAACCATGAATATTTACTTTATTGTCGTGCTTTCGGCTACCTTCAACAGGGTATCACGATTCATATTTTTTCCTATAGCTGAAAACAACCATGCACTTTTTTCGCTGTATTGCCATCTGACTTGGATGATATTGTTTTTTTCGATCAGCAGCGCATTTCCTCCATGAAGCTGCACGGAAAGGGCCTGCGTATCTTCTGTATCAACACTAACACCACCAGCGGTCAAATCATTCCCAAAAATACTGATAGAAGCGCCTGTCTCATCATTTTTATAATTCGCCCAGACAGTCGATTGATTTTCGCCCGCATCTATCAGCGCAAACCCCTCTGGCAGCCAGCCAACAGAGAACTGCGGCACAGTATGCGCCTGATGGGCTGGATCGATCTGTTCTGGTGGCAGCCGGATTTCTGTCCAATCATCGAACGTCGCTATGATGAAATTCAACGTTCTTACGCGGAAATCCTCTGATGCCGCAAAAACTGTCGTAAATGTCAGCATTCCCACCAGCGCTATGATGGCCACCTTGGGCGCCGCCTTGGAAAGCGCACGGCCAAATCGCCGCACATCCTTCTGGGCTGTTTTTCGCGCAATAGTTCTCAGGCACCGCCGGTGTACTTCTTCGGGAATGACCATCTCGCCGCTGTCACAGAGCCGTTGATTTTCTTCCAGAGCCTTTCTTCCTTCTGCTTCGGCCACTTCATTCATGAGCAGTGCAAACAGCGCGTCTTCGTATCGCTCCATGAGCATTTCTCGTCTTGTCATATCCACTCGACCTCCTTATCTAACATGATCTTCAGCGCATTCCTGCGAGCCCGCGTCAGCTTCATACGAACACTGTTAGACTTGCACCCTGCCAACTCTGCCAACTCACCGTCCGACAGCCCCAGCAGATATTTCCCTTCCAACAGCATCCGGTCATCCTCTGGTATGTTCAACCATGTTGCCGCGAGCTTCTGTTGACGTTCCCGCAAGATCAGCAGGTCATCCAGTGATAACTGCGGATCGATCGTTTCGGACTGATCGTCAATATCTGTTTCTGCAAGCTTTATTCTGCCCGCTTTGCGCAGATGATTGATGGCGGTGTTTCTGACAGTAGAGACAATGTACGCAACTAGCGTGCAACGCTCTAACTGTCTCAGCACGGAAGTTTTTCTGATAAGTCGCTCCAAACTGTCCTGCACGATCTCCTCTGCATCGTGATGCGAGGAAGTAAATTTCCATGCTGTGCTGAAAAGCAGCTTTTCATATTCCAAATAGAGCTGCACGATAAAATTTCGATCCTGCGGATCATCCAGCGTAGATATAATAACTGGCAGCATATGACCACCTCGCTTTCTTCCCGTTTAATAATAAACGCTTGTTGCGCAAGAATGCAACAACTTAGTCCCCGAGAAGAATATCTCCAAGAAGGGTTTCAGAATTGAGCGTGTAAAAAGCATCCCCAGCCTGTCAAAAAAGGTGATACGCGAGCAAGAAGGCGAGGATGTCTATCCTCACCTTCTTGTGTTATGTATTGTTGCGGATCGCGCTTTCCTGCGCGGTCTCACAAACGCCCTGCGGGCTGCGCCCGTTGACATCCTCCTCTGAATAGCCGTCAAGTACAATGGTATGGAGGGGAGTGGCGGGTGGTGATTTACCTTGGAATACAAAGATCCGGCTCACTTTGTGCCAAAAGAGTGGTGGAGATGGCTTGTGTGCAGCATCCATGTGGCCGTAAATACGAGGGTGAAAATCAAGGAACCGAAAAGGAAGAGGCAATCCAATAGTCTCCACCTCTACCGGTCTTTATAGGCGTAACGAGTCGGTATTCTCCTCCGGGAATAGACTTTTCTCCGCTACGCCAAAAGGCGTTAAAATACTCCGTGCCGCCGGGTTCCAGCTTTAGCACAACCTGACTCTCACCCGAATTGTCTGCCTTGACATTATACCAGTCGCCGTTTTTCTGATATTGGAGCGCAAAGCGGTTTGTGCAGAAGGCGGACTCGGAACCGCTGTTTACGATACGATAGACACCTCGGGTTTTATCAACCTGATCAAAGCTTATCGACACAGGGGCATCGGCACGGATGTCGTAGGTGTTGGGGGCATTGGTAACAAACCAAGGACGGTCGGCGAGAAGATAGACCATTACGGCGGCGACCACGGCGGCCAGAGGGAGCATGATAGCGAGGCGCTTTTTCATGTTTTCTCTCCTTGTCTATAACATCATCTTACGGTTATCGTTCCAGCGGCCAAAGCTGTTGCCTCCTTAGCCTTCTCCCGTATTTGGGCGGAGGTATATCGAGCCTAATGAGCCCACCCTGTACTTTTCAAAAACAGACGTGGCCCAATCGTCCGTATCAAGCCATTTGCGCAGCATCTCGTCTGTTTTCTGACTGAGATTTTCGCCGTTTTCGCGAAAAGCAAAATTGTAGTATATATCGTTGAGGCAAAATACATAGGCGCCAAGATCCGTCGCAAGCGTTGTAATACTGCCGTCCGCATACTCAAAGTGCAGTGTGGCATCCGGATTAAAGGTCTTCGGCGTATAGGGAATGACCATTGCGCTGGCAAATTGCTCCCCTATTTCCAAAAGACAGGCTGTGTCCTCCACAGAATAGAGATATGAATCATAAAATTGAATTTCGATCTTCACCAGCTCGTCTGCCGGCTTTAGCTCTTTATTGAAGACAGCATCCGGCGCATCGAACTTACCCAATGCGCGCTTGGGCTCCTCTGCCGCCACGTTCGCGTTGCCTTCGTCCTGCACCACATCTTCTGCCGCCCCTTGAGCCGCACATCCGATTAAAAGGAGCAGTGCAGCAAATACCGGCAGTATTCGCAGCTTTTTAATGACAAACACCTCCGTCTCAGAAAACTGATCGTACACCTATTGCCAGTTGACCGCCCGCTGCATAAATGCCTTTTTATGCGCACAGAATTCACACAGTGTCCGATAAAATTGTCAAGTAGTACGGGTGCAGAACAGTCCTGGCAGCACCAATTACAACCTGACGATGCTAAGCATTTCTCGTTCTACATCAAAAGACAATTTGCCCGTTAAAAATGCAACATAAAATTCCCTCGACTTACAAAAAATAGGGTCACATCGAGATAACTGAGCCCGCGCTCCCATTTGCTGACGGCCCGATCCGTCACATGCAGCGTGTCGGCCATGGAGCCGGTGGTGGTCAACGGATTGCCCCATGCGTCATAGGTGTACGCCACCACCTGTGTGCCGCTGCTGTTGACCAGCCCGGTCACGTCGCCCTGCGCGTTCTTCAGATAGAAGTACTCCGCGCCGTCGTAGGTGACGGACATGGGCCCCAGCTCGTCGTAGGCGAAGTGCGGGGACGTGCTGCCGGTGGGCGCGTCAATTCTGACCTGCGTCAGCGTGTCACCGAGGTAGGAGTAGCTTGTCCGCGTAGTCTCGCCCGCGTAGACGATCTCGCCGCCGGAATGACCGATGTAATAGGCGCCTGGATAGGGTATGGCGCAGATGCTCTGCGCCATACCCTAATGCGGTTAAATCTCCTTACACGATTATTTATGGACGCGACAGGAATTGCAAAGGAACAGCGCTATTTGCTTGAGCCAACCATCCCCCAGTTCTGCATATTACCAATGATGTATGCTTCAAAATCCGACCATTTTACAGGATAAGGGGATGGATCCTCGCCTTGAACCCGTGCTACCCTTTTCAAGTTCCCAATATATGTGAGTCGTTTGCTCGGAACAGAGACAGAGGTGTCACTCAGCAGGGTCAGCAGGTACAGATGCTTTCTTGCGGGATTTAATGTGTATGCTTGTGGAGCAAAGAATTGCGGCATATACGCTGACGCTTCGATGTCCTCGAGAGGCAGCAATCTATCTGAAACCGCTTGGTAGAAATATACATTTGGTACGATGTGCCCTGGATGCCATCTGCCCGACTCGACCTTGGCAAAATACAGATACTTGCCGTTCAGGTGGTGAGTTGTCGCCGCTTGACACTGCAATTGGTATGCGAAGACATCTCCGTCTTTCCACGGACAAATATACAAAGACTGCGGACGGATGCGCTTCGGCCTGGGCGGGGGTGACTGCAGTTTTTCATTTAATGCAGAGAGGCGATCCATCTCCGACTTTTGCGAAATATTTGGGCAGTTGAGCACATTAAAAGCACTTTCACCATGTTCCAAATAGAACAACGCCTTATCCTTGACGCCTTTTTCCAATCGTCCGAGATCCCACTGCGTATCAGCTAAAGCAAGCCAAAAAGCAGGGGCGTCCTCCGGGTCAGCAAGGGCGTTCTGATATTGCTCTACGAGTTCCTGCGTAATCGCGGAGCCTGATTTTCCGTTTCGCAGCTGTGCCTCAAAGTAAGCGCGGACGTCATTTCCAATGTCGTTTTCGTAAAGCAAGGTTCCCCATGCTCCCATATAATCGTCACCTACCTCCCGGTCCAGTATAGAATCTCATTTGCAATTTGCTCCAGTCCGCGTGATTCTTCATAGGTTAGATTGCTTGCGATTACTTCGAGTTTCAAATCTTTCCTATAAGGATTTTGCGCGTGAGATTCTTTCCGTGCCTCCAAATTAGTGGTTCGCCCGATATACTGAGGTTGACCCGTGTTATCAACCAGTTGATACACCGTATTGTTTGCTGGACGCTTATCTCGCGTCTTTTCAACACTTTCGTGATGCTTTCCAATTCGCCTTCCCTGAGCATCATAGGTGAAAGATACAGTCTCTTCCTGGTTTCGATCAATGGTTCGCGGCAATAGCATCTGCTCCAGCTGCCGACCATGCTGCCAAGTATACGTCCAGTCACCATCGTTTGTCAGATTACCAATAGCATCACTGGTCAGATCCTTCCATCCGTAGCTGGTCAACAGATCGCGCCACTCACTATCACCGTAACCATAGGAGATGGTATCCAGTGCCGCGCCCAGCGTGCCGGTGGTGTAGGCATACTCCGATTTTCTGAGGATGTTGCCGCCGTTGTCATAGGTGTAGACCCACGTCTTGCCCGCCGCCTGATTGTTCTCGCGCGTCAGCTGGTCAAGGCTGTCGTAGACATAGCTGGTGGTGTTGGTGCCGTCGGAGATAGCGGTGATATTGCCGCGTGCATCATAGGTGTAGGTGTAGGTCGTGCCGCCGACTGTCCACTTGTAGACCTGCGTGCTGGTGGTGGCCGAAGTGGGATTCTTGTAGGTGATGCCGGTGCTGACAACAGTGCTGCTGCCGCGCTTGGCCGTAATGCCGGTCATGCGGCTATAGACATCGTAGGTGTAGTTGGCGCTCTTGCCGCCTGTTGTCGCCTGCTTCAGCCGGTTGTCGTTGTCGTAGGAGTAGTTGGTGGTATAGCTGGTGCCGTTCAGCGTCTGGGTCTGCGAGGACAGGTTGTTCTTGTCGTCATAGCCCCACTGAACGATGTTGCTGTGATCGACACTGTTTTCCTCATAACCCATTAACCGGTCTTGGAAATCGTAGAGATATTTTGTCTTGCGCCCGCAAACATTATCGTCCACAATGCCCAGATTGCCGTTGTTGTCGTAGGTGTACTTGACAGCCTCGGCGTTGTCCTCGTAACCGATGGCAGACGTGCGTCCGTAGAGGTCGTAGCTGTAGGTGATGTAGTCGCCGTTGCCATAGTCGGAGCGTGTCAGCCAGCGATTGGCGTCGTTGGAGTAGGTGTGGCTGATCAGTGCGCGGCTGCCGATCTTGACGCTGTTCACAAGGTCAAATGCGCCGTAGGTGAACGTATACTCCGTGCCCGAGGCGCTGGAGATGGCGGACAGCACGTTGTGATAGTTGTCGTAGGTGTAGGTCTGGCTGGCGCCGGACGGCAGCGTCATTTTCGTGAGATTGTTGCTGCTGTATTCGTAGGTGATGGTCTTTTTCTGCAAGTCGGTGACACTGGTTACATTGCCGTTGCTGTCGTAGGCATAGCTGTGACCGAACTCCTCCTTAAACAGCTGAATACCATCAAAGTATACCTCATTTACGTTGTAGCTGTAAAGTAAGGAAATAGTGATGGATTTATAAGCTTTTTTTGCAACGATACGATCTGCCACATATTGCCAAGTAGAATAATCGCCTGTGCTGGGGTTAAACGCGACGAGTGTACTGTCGGTTGTGCCATCCGTATAATTGAAACGCGCACGAATCGCAAAACGGCGGTTACTATTTTCGACAACAGGGGCAGAGTGGGCCATTGCCCAGCCAGCAACAGAGAATACATCTCCTGTGCGACCGGAAACTGTGATGGTCTGGGATATCTGCTTGTCCTTTTCTGCCTCTCCGATCATTTGAATGCAGAAACTGTTAAGCGTAGGCGCCACAAACATAAGTTCAATGTCATCACAATATACTTTCTCTTGATCAAATAGATACGGTGCCGGCATGAAAAAGACAGGGTCATCACCTTCCGCATGGTCGGTGGCATATGCATAAATGCTGTTGTCCTCCTGCAACTCCAGCACAAGGTTTTTAGCTTCCAGTAAATATTGATACCCCGTCCGCCCGGTAGGAGCAGAGGCGATAATGACGGATTCTTTCAGAGAATTGGAATTCAGGTCGTAGCGCACATTGACACCGTTAAACACAGAGGCGTATTCCGCAGTGCTGCAGAGCTTTTCGGAGAAAGTTTCTTGCAGAGTTTTGTCGTTCTGAGAAAAGACGATCTCCGAATCCTTTAGCATGAGTTGAGAGGGCTGTACCTGCGTGCGCCCAAAAATGGCATTACCCATCTTTGTGGTAGTGGCGTTTCCCACTGGCGCTCTGCAATAGCGTCGCTTATCTCCTCGTTGGTAACGGAGGACACGGGTGCATCAGCACCATCCGCAATTCCGGAAACCGACTCCTCCTTGGCTGCATCCTCTCCGGAGGAAGGATCGTCGGCGCGGGCATCATTTTCGGCATTAGGAGAAGGAACCACTGTTGCAGCATCTTGCCGATCCAGACGGTGATCTTACCGGGGCGCAGGGAGAAGAAAAGCACAAAGGCGAAGAACACCGCCGAAAAGAGGAGCAGATACAGCCGCTCCGGCGAATCCG